>Ga0209935_1000140_pt1 | contig 273960 bp, 254 predicted proteins | sample ThiBio_1000_plan_2_FD_183958 | JGI IMG/M metagenome (GOLD analysis project Ga0209935, IMG submission 183958) | Wastewater bioreactor microbial communities from Cape Town, South Africa - Thiocy_cont_1000_plan (SPAdes) | ecosystem: Engineered > Bioreactor > Thiocyanate-remediating >...
CACGGCGACATGATGGTGCCGAGGTAGCGACGCGGGATGCCATACTCTTTATCCAGAATCTGCGCGTCTTCCTGCGGATTGAACAGGCACAGCGGATGGTCGTTCACCGGGCTGCGTTCACCGTTGGCGCTCAGCACATAAATAGGAACGCGCTGCATCAGCGACTTCAGGCGTTCAGCCAGCGAGGATTTACCGCCACCCACCGGGCCGAGTAAATAGAGGATCTGTTTCTTCTCTTCCAGACCCTGAGCGGCATGCTTCAGATAGGAGACAATCTGTTCAATGGCATCTTCCATACCATAGAACTCTTCAAACGCCGGGTATCGGGCGACCACCCGATTCGAAAAGAGACGGGAAAGCCGAGGCTCCAGGGCAGTGTCAACCATGTTTGGCTCACCAATAGCCATCAATAGCCGTTCTGCCGCATTGGCATAGGCACTGCGATCTTGCCGACAGATGGTAAGAAACTCCTGCAGTGTGAACTCTTCGTCCTTGGCAGCTTCATAGCGCTGGCGATAGTGATCGAATATATTCATGGCATGCCGTCCTTTCGTTTTTTAGCACAGGATAAGAGCCGTTCGTATGAGTAGTGGAGGCTCCCGGAAGAGAATCTCTCGCACCTCACTGCCAGAGCAGCAACCTGTGTGCCAGGTCAGACGCTAAGAACCGCAGGGTGTTCAGGAAAACTCTTCTTAAATTAAAGCGTAGATGGCATTTGCAAAACTTGCATGCCCAGAAAATCTACTTTCAATGACATATCAATAACTCATCCAAAAATTTCCACTGTCGTTATAAGACAAATGCACGTTTTTCATTCAGTGGTCATATAAATGAAAGCGTGTTGTCATCTGAAAAGTTAAAAATAACGGGTTAATTAGACTGATTAGCAGGCAAAAAATTTTGGGATGTACGGGAATGGCGGTTACACTTCATCCGCTGATTATTTGACTACAGGAAAGAATGGATTGTGACCAAACTCAAACTTCTGGCATTAGGCATCCTTGCCGCAACCGCAGTGAACACCGCGCAGGCGGAAAGTCAGTGGACGGTTGGCGCGGGTGTTGGCGTCATTAACAGCCCGTATAAACAGTATGACCGTGATGTTTATCCTGTTCCCGTTATCACCTATGAAGGCGACAACGTCTGGTTCCGCGGGCTCGGCGGCGGCTACTATCTCTGGAACGATAAGGCCGATAAGCTTTCCATCATGGCCTACTACGATCCAACGCACTTCAAGCCGGGTGACAGCGACAGCCATGCGCTTCGCCAGCTCGACAAGCGTAAAAGCACCATGATGGCCGGGCTCTCGTATGTACATAACACCGAGTATGGCTTCCTGCGTACGGCACTGGCGGGTGACACGCTGGATAACAGCAACGGCTTTATCTGGGATCTGGCGTGGTTGTACCGCTACACCAACGGTGGGCTCACGCTGACGCCGGGTATCGGTGTGCAGTACAACAGCGAGAACTACAACGACTACTACTACGGCGTCTCTAAAAACGAGTCCCGCCGTAGTGGTCTGAAAAGCTACAGTGCAGATGACGGCTGGGATCCTTACCTGGAGCTGACCGCGAGCTACAACTTCCTTGGCGACTGGAGCGTGTACGGTACCGGCCGCTATGAGCGTCTGAGCGACGAAGTGAAGGATAGCCCGATGGTCGATAAGTCCTGGGCAGGCATCTTCTCTGTGGGTGTGAGCTACAAGTTCTGATTGTGCATTAATTTAGTGCAATCTATGCATCAAAACGGGGCGCTTGCGCCCCGTTTGCTTTAGCGTGGTGCAGTGAATTTATCGCTTAACAATGCGAATCGTCTGCCCTAAACGAGACGGTTTTTCCTCACTCGCTTTTTGCGGGTTGCTCACGCAAGCGGTTTCCACGCAGACAAACGTTTTGTAGCCATCATCCGTCATGTCGGCCATGCTGACGGACAGCGCAGGGCCCGGGTTCCAGCCCACCACGTCGCTGTGATGATGATGGACCACTTCAATGCCGCGGTTCAGGGCGCCGTCGTGGATCACGCTGCACGCTTCCGGGTGCAGGTAAACGCGGTCGGTACGGTCAGGGAATGCCTGAACGCCGTCGCTCAGTTTGCCTTCTTTCGCGTTATCCACTTTGTCGATATAGGTATCGCCCAGGCCGCTCACCTTCACGGCGCTGATATCACCCACGTTGAAATAGGTGTGCAGGGCAGAGGTGGTTTCGAACTCGCCGTGAGCTTCCAGTTCGATTTCACAGGTTCTACCCAGCTTGAAGCGGGCATACAGGGTGAAATCGTGCGGCCAGAGGGCGCGGGTTTCATCATTAGCCTGCAGCTCAAAGGTCAGCACTGCGCCGTTGTCATCTTCGTTATGCGCTTTCAGCGTCCACTGCTGGTTACGGGCAAAACCGTGAGACGGCAAACCCGGCTGTGCGGACGGGCCGAACCACGGCCAGCAGATCGGTACGCCACCGCGGATTGCGGCCCCTTTTTTGAAGGAGGTCGCATCGCTCAGCCATAAGCCTTCTGCTTCGCCTTCCGGTTTCCAGGAGAGCAGGTGGGCGCCGTTGAGCGCTACGGAGGCTTTAACGCGTGGGTGGTCAACGACGATGACATCAGCACCGTCAATCTGACGGCGGGAGAGCACAGGGGTAAGTTGTTCGACTACCGGAAGTGCAAAAATTTTATTAGTCATTAAGCAATCCTCTGTCTTATAAATAAAAAAAGGCGACCGAAGTCGCCTTTTTGGATCAAACACTCATCTCAACTTATTTGGAGATGTGAGCGATCAGGTCCAGTACTTTGTTAGAGTAGCCAGTTTCGTTGTCGTACCAGGAAACCAGTTTCACGAAGTTGTCGTTCAGTGCGATACCTGCTTTAGCATCGAATACTGAAGTGCAGATTTCGCCGTTGAAATCGGTAGATACAACGTCGTCTTCGGTGTAGCCCAGAACGCCTTTCATTGCGCCTTCGGAAGCAGCTTTGATCGCTTTCTTAATTTCTTCATAAGAAGCAGCTTTTTCCAGACGAACGGTCAGGTCAACAACGGATACGTTAGGAGTTGGAACGCGGAACGCCATACCAGTCAGTTTGCCATTCAGTTCTGGCAGTACTTTACCTACAGCTTTAGCAGCACCGGTAGAGGATGGGATGATGTTCTGAGCCGCGCCACGGCCGCCGCGCCAGTCTTTGTGAGACGGGCCATCAACGGTTTTCTGAGTAGCGGTAGTCGCGTGAACGGTAGTCATCAGACCTTCGATGATGCCGAAGTTGTCGTTGATAACTTTAGCCAGCGGTGCCAGGCAGTTGGTGGTGCAGGATGCGTTAGACACGATATCCTGGCCAGCGTAAGTTTCGAAGTTTGCACCACGAACGAACATTGGGGTGTTGTCTTTGGAAGGACCAGTCAGAACAACTTTCTTCGCACCAGCGGTGATGTGTTTACGCGCAGTTTCGTCGGTCAGGAAGATACCGGTTGCTTCAGCAACAACGTCAACACCGATTTCGTTCCATTTCAGGTTAGCTGGGTCTTTTTCAGCAGTAACGCGGATGGTTTTGCCATTAACAACCAGGTGGCCGTCTTTCACTTCAACGGTGCCGTCGAAACGACCGTGAGTTGAGTCGTACTTCAGCATGTACGCCATGTATTCAGCGTCCAGGAGATCGTTGATACCAACGATTTCGATGTCAGAACGTTTCTGAGCAGCACGGAAAACAATACGGCCGATACGGCCAAAACCGTTGATACCTACTTTGATAGTCATATATTCCACCAGCTATTTGTTAGTGAATAAAAGGTTGCCTGTAAAATTACAAAAACCTTACGCAGCGTCAAGCGGAATCGTGTCAATCATTGCGACAAATCAATCCTGTGACTAACGTTTGTGCGACTGACTCGCCTCACTTTCCCTTTGAGCTTGCACCCATATGGGGGCTGAGCCGGGATTTTAAAGTCCTCGCAGGATAAAAATGTGAACGTGATCACAATTGCCTGACCGCTTATTCGCGACACATAAGTTTAGATCAAAAGTGCACGCAAGGGTGTTAATGTTTTGTTAGAATCCGGGTTGAAAGATGTCTGTTTCTACAGCGAGATGTAAGCATATGTCGAACCAACGTAACCCTGACGATTTGAAAAAAAACCTCACAGAAATGCAGTTTTACGTGACGCAGAATCACGGAACGGAACCGCCGTTCACCGGGCGTTTACTGCACAACAAGCGAGACGGCGTCTACCACTGCCTGGTCTGCGATGCGCCTCTGTTCAATTCACAAACGAAATTTGATTCTGGCTGCGGCTGGCCGAGTTTCTACGAGCCGGTGAGCGATGAGGCCATCCGCTACCTGACCGACTCGTCGCACGGTATGGTGCGTACGGAAATTCGCTGCGGCAACTGCGATGCGCACCTTGGGCACGTCTTCCCGGATGGCCCCCAGCCTACGGGCGAGCGTTTCTGCGTAAATTCGGCCTCAATGAGCTTCACCGATGATGAAAACGGTGACCAGATTAAGGGTTGAAAAAACGATTCAGCAAATTATTCCTTTGAAAGGGCGCGAGAGTGAATATTGATGACATGATTAGCGGCATGACGCCGGAGATTTATCAGCGTCTGGTGACCGCCGTAGAACTGGGAAAATGGCCCGACGGCGTTGCGCTGACGCCGGAGCAAAAAGAGAACAGTCTTCAGCTGGTGATGCTGTGGCAGGCGCGCAATAACACCGACGCGCAGCACATGACGATCGACACCAAAGGCCAGATGGTCATGAAGAGCAAGCGCGAGCTGAAAGAAGACTTTGGCATCACGCCGAAGCCGATTGCGACGATGAAAATGCAATAACGGTGCAGGTTGATACCCTCTCCCACAGGGAGAGGGCGTAAAAGACTACGCCTGCGTTTCCAGCCAGTCTTCGAGCGTATACAGCGTTGCGCCTTCCGCAGCCATATCCATAAACGCCTGAGCGCTGTCCTGCGGGTTAATGTTTACCCCGCGGCAGCCGTCGGTGATGACGCTGACGGTATACCCCAACTGGAGCGCGTCCAGCACGGTAAACTTCACGCAGTAATCCGTCGCCAGGCCCAGCACGATCAGTTCCGTGATTTCATGGTGGCGTAACCACGCGTCCAGCGCCGTTTTCTGGCGATGCCCGTTATCAAAAAACGCGCTATAGCTGTCGATAGCCGGGTTTTCACCTTTATGGAACACCGCGTCGATGGCTTTCTGGTTCAGGAGCGGATGCAGCTCCGCGCCTTCCGTCTGCTGTACGCAGTGATCCGGCCAGAAGGTTTGCGTCAGCCCGTCGAGTTCCCCCGGAGTGAAAGGCTCGACGTCGTGCTGGCTGGCAAAGCTGCCGTGGTTCGCCGGGTGCCAGTCCTGGCTTGCGACAACCGCTTCACCGCGGGCTTTGCACCAGTCAATCAGCGTGTTTGCCACGTCAACGGTACTGTCACCTTCGGCGACGGCCAGCGCACCGCCCGCGCAGAAATCATTTTGCAAATCGACCAGTAGCAGGGCGCGTTGCTTCATGAGCACTCCTTATTCGTCCGGGGTCAGCTCGCCGCGCAGGTTTTGCATCATCGCGCTGCGAATGGACTGAATGTCCAGATCCTGACTCAGTAAATAGTGAAGTTTAGTCAGCGTTGCCTCAACGGTCATATCGAAGCCGCTGATAACCCCCGCATGTGCCAGCGCGTTGCCGGTGGCATAGCCGCCCATGTTGACCTTTCCGGACATACACTGGGTCAGGTTCACGACCACAATTCCGCGCTCGCTGGCTTCCTGAAGCTCTTTCAGGAATTCGCCGTTCTGCGGCGCGTTGCCGACGCCATAGGAGCGCAAAATCAGCGCTTTCACCGGCTGGCGCAGGAAGTTACGCACCACGTCGGCGGAGATACCCGGGTAGATAGTGACCACGCCAATCGGTTGCGGAGTTATCGGATGCACGATCAGCTCGCCGGCGGTGTTCGGCGCAGGCGGCGTGCCCAGACGACGGATATGAATCCCGGCCTCCAGCAGCGGCTGCAGGTTAGGGGAGGCGAAGGCGTCAAAACCGTCGGCATGGGCTTTGGTGGTACGGTTGCCGCGATACAGACGGTTATTGAAGAACAGCGACACTTCGTTAATCGGGTAATTCGCCGCCACGTACAGGGAGTTAAGCAGGTTGATCTGCCCGTCCGAGCGCAGCTCAGCCAGCGGGATTTGCGACCCGGTGACGATAACCGGCTTGCTCAGGTTCTCCAGCATGAAGGAGAGCGCCGAGGCGGTAAACGCCATGGTGTCGGTGCCGTGCAGGATCACAAAGCCGTCGTACTGGTCGTAATGGGCTTTAATGTCATCCGCGATATGCTGCCAGTCTTCCGGCGTCATGTCGGAGGAGTCCATCAGCGGCTCGTATTCGTGGATGGTGAAGTCAGGCATCTCCGGACGGTGGAATTCTGGCATCAGCGCAAGCTGACGCTGAAGGTGGCCGGAGACAGGGATATAGCCGTTTTCAGAGCGCTGCATACCGATGGTACCGCCAGTGTAGGCTACATAAATCGATTTCTTCTGCATGGTAGTGAGTTCTTGTTCTTCAAAAGAAAAAAATCCCCTCTTCGCGGGAAGAGGGGACGGTTTTTAACGGACGTTAGCGCAGGTCAGGCAAAACGCGTAACGACTCTGTGGATCGTTAAAGGCCGCAAGCTTGTCTCTTTCCGCCTTCATCGCTTTCGCTGCCGTGGCGACCGGCGCAGGCAGGTAAGCCTGCATCGCCTCCGGCAGCATGGCGCGTACCGAGCCGGACATGCTGTCCATGACCATATCGAAGAACGACGGCTCGTCCTGGTAATACTCGATATGCCACTGCTTGAGCTTCGCCAGCTCGGCGGCTTTTTTCACCGCGTCATCGAAGTCGCCCAGGCTGTCCACCAGACCGTTGCTCTTCGCATCCTGGCCGGTCCAGACGTGTCCCTGTGCGATCTGGTCGATCTGCTCAGGCGTCTTTTTACGCGAGTCCGCCACCAGGGTGATAAAGCGCTTATAGCCGTTCTCAATGCTGAGCTGCATCATCTCAGAGACTTCCGGCGGCAGGGATTTGGTCACCGACACATCCGCCAGCGGAGAGGTGGCCACGCCATCGGTATGCACGCCAAGAGAATCCAGGCTGTTTTCCACGGTGTTGATCACCCCGAAGATGCCAATCGAACCGGTCAGCGTGCTTGGGTTGGCCACGATGTAGTTGGCTGGCGTTGAGATCCAGTAACCCCCGGAGGCGGCCATTCCGCCCATTGATACAACCACCGGCTTGCCGGCGGCACGCGCCGCGGCAAGTTCAGCGCGGATCACCTCGGAGGCGCTGACGCTGCCGCCAGGGCTGTTCACCCGCAGGACAATCGCTTTAACTTTCGGATCCAGACGAGCATCGCGGATTTGTGACGCGGTAGTATCGCCGCCCACGTTCCCCGGAGTCTCCTGGCCGTCCATGATGGCGCCGTTGGCAAACACCACCGCTACGCTGTCACCGCTGTCATCCGGCTTTTTCGTAGAGTAATCATACATGCTGATGGCGCTGTAACTTTTATCCTCTTTGCTCCAGCCAAACTGCTTGCTCAGGGATTTTTCAATCTCGGCGCTGGTGCCCAGGGCATCAACCAGTTTGTTATCGAGCGCATATTTTGCGGTATCACCGTCAACTTTACGCAGGCCTTCGAGCACGCCCTGTGCGCCAGGGAATGCCTGCTCAGGCGTAATCTGACGGTTAGCGGCAACGGTGCCGAGATAGTTCTGCCACAGCTCGCCAATCCAGCGGCTGTCCGCTTCGCGGGCGGCAGGGGACATATCGTCGCGGATAAACGGCTCGACGGCGGATTTGTACGTGCCGACGCGGAAGACGTGGGTGGTGACCTTCAGCTTGTCGAGCAGGGATTTGTAGTACAGGCCGTTGGTGGCAAAACCGTGCAGATCCACCGTCCCCTGCGGTGAGAGCCAGATTTTATTGGCGAAGCTCGCCAGATAATATTGCCCCTGGCTGTAGCTGTCGCCCACGGCAATCACCGGCTTGCCGCTGTCGCGGAATTCGCGCAGCGCTTTACCGATGTACTGCATTGAAGGCTGATCGCCTCCGGCAAAATCTTTCAGATCCAGCACGATCCCGGTGATGTTCCGGTCGTCTTTGGCCTGGCGGATGGTATCGACGATATCGAACAGGGAGTTTTCCTGCAGACGGTCTGATGTCGCGCCAAACAGCTGGCGGCTGATTGCCCCCAGACGGTTGCTGGCGGACGGTTTATCAACGATAACGCCGGTGATATCGAGTAACAGGGCCCCGCGAGTCGAATGCTGCGCCTGATTCGCGTTGCTGATATGCATCCAGATGCCCGCGCAAACCAGAACCAGCAGGATGAAGAAGATGTTCATCACCAGGTTGCGGACGAAGTTGAGCAGTCGCCACGTCCATTTAAAGAAACCGGCAATGATTCGCCAAAGGGTTCGCATGTATTCTCCCTAACCAGAAAATGACTGTTTCCGTCGCCACTGGACGGTAATGTTGGGTTATCGTAATGACCCAACCGCCACTTGTCAGCAGGAATCGCCTGCCAGGCTGTAACAAAATCTGCCGTCGTGTTAATTTTGTGAGTAAATTTCAAGAAAGGAGTTAACCAATGGACGCACTCGAACTGCTTGTTAACCGCCGTAGCGCTTCCCGTCTGGCCGAACCTGCACCGGCAGGCGAGCAGCTGGAGAACATTCTGCGTGCCGGCATGCGTGCCCCCGATCACGGCACGCTGCAGCCGTGGCACTTCTTTGTGATTGAAGGCGAAGGCCGCGATCGTTTCAGTCAGCTGCTGGAGCAGGGCGCGGTTGCCGCCGGTCAGGATGAGAAAGGTATCGACAAGGCGCGCAATGCTCCGTTCCGCGCCCCGATGATTATCGCCGTCGTGGCGAAATGCCAGGCCGGCCATAAGGTGCCGGTCTGGGAGCAGGAAATGTCCGCAGGCTGTGCGGTGATGGCGATGCAAATGGCCGCCGTCGCGCAGGGCTTTAACGGTATCTGGCGTACCGGTGCGCTAACCGAAAGCCCGGCGGTCCGTGACGGTTTTGGCTGCGGTGAGCATGACAAAATTGTCGGCTTCCTCTATCTCGGCACCCCGCAGCTTAAAGCCTCCAGCACCATCAGCATTCCGGACACCACGCCTTTCGTCAGCCATTTCTGATAACGCACCTAAACTGTCTGGATTCTGAGCATCTGCCGCAGAATTCAGACAGTCATACTTACCTCTTTATGGAATGAGCGCTACCATAGCGCGATTGAGATGACAGGAGACGTCCATGAGCGAGCAAACCATTCGTTTAACGCAGTACAGCCACGGAGCCGGTTGCGGTTGTAAAATTTCCCCGAAAGTGCTGGAGACCATCCTGCACAGTGAACAGGCGAAGTTTGTCGACCCGAACCTGCTTGTCGGCAACGAAACGCGTGACGATGCTGCAGTTTATGACTTAGGTAACGGCACCAGCATTATCAGTACTACCGACTTCTTTATGCCGATTGTCGATAACCCGTTCGACTTCGGGCGCATTGCGGCCACCAACGCCATCAGCGATATCTTCGCGATGGGCGGTAAGCCGATCATGGCGATTGCCATTCTGGGCTGGCCGATCAACACCATCCCGCCGGAAGTGGCCCGTGAGGTGATTGATGGCGGACGTTTTGCCTGCCAGCAGGCGGGGATTGCCCTGGCCGGCGGTCACTCTATTGATGCGCCGGAGCCTATCTTTGGCCTGGCCGTTACCGGCGTAGTGCCGACCGAACGCGTAAAGCGCAACAGCACCGCGCAGGCGGGCTGCAAACTGTTCCTCACCAAGCCGCTGGGCATTGGCGTGCTGACCACCGCCGAGAAAAAATCCCTGCTGAAACCGGAGCACAAAGGCCTGGCAACGGAAGTCATGTGCCAGATGAACCTTGCCGGTGCGGCGTTTGCCAATATCGACGGCGTGAAGGCGATGACCGACGTCACCGGTTTTGGTCTGCTGGGACATCTCTCTGAAGTGTGTCAGGGCGCGGGCGTTCAGGCGCAGGTCTGGTATCAGGACGTGCCGAAGCTGCCGGGCGTGGAGGAGTATATTGCTCAGGGCGCGGTCCCGGGCGGTACCCAGCGCAACTTCGCCAGCTACGGTCACCTGATGGGCGAAATGCCTGAGGAGTGGCGCAACCTGCTGTGCGATCCGCAAACCTCCGGCGGCCTGCTGCTGGCGGTCACGCCGGAATCCGAAGCCGAGGTTCAGGCCACTGCCGCCGAGTTCGGCATCACCCTGACGGCGATCGGCGAGCTGGTGACCGCGCGCGGCGGTCGTCCGATGATTGAGATCCGTTAATTCGATGCGGTTGTTTATTGCCGAAAAGCCGAGCCTGGCCCGTGCCATCGCCGACGTGCTGCCTAAGCCGCATCGCAAGGGCGACGGCTTTATCGAATGCGGTAACGGGCAGGTGGTCACCTGGTGTATTGGTCACCTGCTTGAGCAGGCGCAGCCGGACGTCTACGACAGCCGCTACGCCCGCTGGAACCTGAACGATCTGCCCATCGTGCCGGAAAAATGGCGCCTGCAGCCCCGTCCTTCGGTCACCAAACAGCTCAACGTGATCAAGCGCTTCCTGCATGACGCCGCTGAAATTGTGCACGCGGGTGACCCGGACAGGGAAGGGCAGCTGCTGGTGGATGAAGTGCTGGACTATCTTGAGCTGGCGCCGCAAAAGCGCCAGCAGGTGCAGCGCTGCCTGATAAACGACCTCAACCCGCAGGCCGTCGAGCGGGCGATTTCGCGCCTGCGCGCCAACAGCGAGTTTATTCCGCTGTGCGTCTCGGCATTAGCCCGCGCCCGCGCCGACTGGCTGTACGGCATCAATATGACCCGCGCGTACACCATTCTTGGGCGTAATGCGGGCTATCAGGGCGTGCTCTCCGTGGGGCGCGTGCAGACGCCGGTGCTGGGGCTGGTCGTGCGTCGTGACGAAGAGATTGAGAACTTCGTCGCCAAAGATTTCTTTGAGGTGAAAGCGCATATCGTCACGCCTAAGGACGAGCGCTTTACCGCCGTCTGGCAGCCGAGCGATGCCTGTGAATCGTATCAGGATGAAGAGGGGCGACTGCTCCATCGTCCGCTGGCGGATCACGTGGTTAACCGCATTACCGGCCAGCCGGCTATCGTCACCAGCTATAACGATAAACGGGAATCAGAACCCGCGCCGCTGCCGTTCTCGCTTTCCGCACTTCAGATTGAGGCGGCCAAAAAGTTTGGCTTAAGCGCACAGAACGTGCTGGACATCTGCCAGAAGCTCTACGAAACCCACAAGCTCATCACCTATCCGCGTTCGGACAGCCGCTATCTGCCGGAAGAACACTTTGCCGGACGCCACTCGGTGATGAACGCCATTAGCGTGCACGCGCCGGATCTGCTCCCGCAGCCGGCGGTGAATCCGGACACCCATAATCGCTGCTGGGACGACAAAAAAGTCGATGCCCACCACGCGATTATCCCGACGGCCCGCGCCAGCAACGTCAACCTGACCGAGAACGAAGCGAAGGTCTATAACCTGATCGCTCGTCAGTACCTGATGCAGTTCTGCCCGGACGCGGTATTCCGTAAGTGCGTGATTGAGCTTGAGATTGCCAAAGGCAAGTTTATCGCCAAAGCGCGTTTCCTCGCGGAAGCAGGCTGGCGCACGCTGCTTGGTAACAAAGAGCGCGACGAAGAGAACGACGGCACGCCGCTGCCGGTGGTCGCTAAAGATGACGAACTGCTGTGCGAGAAGGGCGAAGTGGTTGAACGTCAGACCCAGCCGCCGCGCCATTTTACCGATGCGACGCTGCTGTCGGCGATGACCGGGATCGCCCGGTTTGTGCAGGATAAAGATCTGAAGAAGATCCTGCGCGCCACCGACGGTCTGGGGACGGAAGCGACGCGAGCGGGGATCATCGAGCTGCTCTTTAAGCGTGGCTTCCTGGAGAAAAAGGGACGCTACATCCACTCAACGGAACCGGGCCGGGCGCTGATTCATTCTCTGCCGGAGCTGGCCGCGAGGCCGGACATGACCGCGCACTGGGAATCGGTGCTGACGCAGATCAGCGAGAAGCAGTGCCGCTATCAGGACTTTATGCAGCCGCTGGTCGGGACGCTTTACCAGCTGATCGATCAGGCGCGCAGCACGCCGGTGAAAACGTTCAGAGGGATGGTTGCGCCCGGTGGCGGCGCGAAGAAACCGTTCAAGAAGAAAAAGAGCGCGGCAGCCTCTTAAACCGTAGGTCGGGTAAGGCGCAGCCGCTACCCGGCGAAAAGCAGCTCTGCGGCCTGATACGCCCGGTTTTCTCCCTCTCCCAGTGGGAGAGGGCCGGGGTGAGGGCATCCGGCCGCACGCGATAAACCTTAAATCACACCCTGACCAATCATCGCATCCGCCACCTTCACGAACCCGGCGATATTCGCCCCGCGCACGTAGTTGGTTTGCGACGCCTCGCCGCCGTACTCCACGCAGGCATGGTGAATATCCAGCATGATGTGGTGCAGGCGCGCATCCACTTTTTCCGCCTTCCAGCCGAGACGCGCGGCGTTTTGCGCCATCTCGAGGCCGGAGGTCGCCACGCCGCCCGCGTTAGCGGCCTTGCCCGGCGCAAACAGCACGCCCGCTTCGAGGAACAGGTCCGTCGCGTCGATGGTGGTCGGCATATTCGCCCCTTCGGCCACCGCTTTTACGCCGTTGCTAATCAGGGTACGTGCGGCGTCCGCATCCAGCTCGTTCTGCGTTGCGCACGGCAGGGCGATATCCACCGGAACGCCCCACGGCTGTTTCCCTTCCTGGTAGGTCAGGCCAAGCTCCCGGGCATAATCCGCCACGCGACCGTCGCGGCTGGCTTTGATTTCACACAGGCGCGCCAGCTTCTCTGCCGTAAAGCCCGCTTCATCCACTACCGTGCCGCTGGAGTCAGAGGCGGTCACCACGCGAGCGCCAAGCTGCATCGCTTTCTCAATCGCGTACTGCGCCACGTTACCGGAGCCGGACACCGCGACGCGCATGCCTTCGAAGCCCAGACCGTGACGCTTGAGCATCGCCTCGGTGAAGTAAACCAGGCCGTATCCCGTCGCTTCCGGGCGGATCAGGCTCCCGCCAAACGACAGCCCCTTGCCGGTAAAGACGCAGGCGCTGTTGTTGGAGAGCTTTTTCATCATCCCGGCCATAAAGCCCACTTCACGTCCGCCCACGCCGATATCACCGGCAGGAACGTCGGTATCCGGGCCGAGGTGACGGTAGAGTTCGGTCATCAGCGCCTGGCAGAAGCGCATGACTTCGCCTTCGCTTTTGCCTTTCGGGTCGAAATCGCTGCCGCCTTTCCCGCCGCCCATCGGTAGCGTGGTGAGGGCGTTTTTAAAGGTCTGCTCGAAGCCGAGGAATTTCAGAATCGACAGGTTCACGGACGGATGAAAACGCATGCCGCCCTTAAACGGGCCAATGGCCGAGTTAAACTGAACGCGCCACGCGCGGTTAACCTGTACCTGGTTGCGATCGTCAACCCACGTCACGCGGAACTGGATCACGCGCTCTGGCTCGACAAGGCGTTCAAGCAGAGACATCTGGCGATAACGCGGGTTTTGTTCAAGGAAGGGCCACAGGGTGGTCATAACTTCACGCACGGCCTGCGCGAACTCGCTTTGGTGCGGGTCGCGCTGCTGAACATGGGCAAGGAAACTTTCCAGAGAGCGTGTCTGATCCATAGATATAAGAACCTCTTATCGTATTTTATGTGTATTACTTATGCGATTTGTGTTGTTTTTTTGACTATACCACCCGTACCGCTTTGTGAGGCAAGCAGAAATTTATGACGAAAGGGAAATTAATGAGAGGGCGGGCGTCATAACGAAAAGCGATGAAGAGATAAATTAAAGGTTCCGCTCTGGTTTACCGTTATAGTCATTATCAAGGAACTACTGGAAGATGTGTCTATGAAACGTTATCTACTCACCACGTTATGTCTGATCTTTACCGCAGGCGTGCAGGCCAACCCCATTCTCCCGGACGTGGAAGTGAATGTGCCGCCGGAAGTGTTTAGCTCCAGCGGCCAGAATCAAACGGTGCAGCCCTGCAATCAGTGCTGTATCTATCAGAATCAGAACTACTCGGAAGGGGCCGTTGTGAAAGCGGACGGCATTATGCTGCAGTGCCAGCGCGACGAGCGCGCCATCAGCACGAACCCGCTGGTCTGGCGTCGCGTAAAACAATAAAGGCTTCCAGCAGCGGAATATCCGCAGGGGCTAAGGCGTAGCCAAACGCCTCTTCCGGCGTACACCACGCGAGCGCGCTGTGGTAGTGCGCCGTGAGCTCGCCGCGAAAAGCAGGAACGTGCCAGGCATGCAGGTTAATCAACCGCTGGGAGACTTCCCGCTGGTGGCTTGCCACGTATTGCCCCGGCAGGGCGTCAATGCCCAACTCTTCACGCAGCTCGCGGATAAGCGCTTCTGGCTGGGTTTCTCCGGCCTCGACTTTACCGCCTGCAAATTCCCACATTCCCGGCTGGTCGGCGTGGACAGGGCGCTGCGCCAGTAAAATGTTGCCGTCTTTTTCGATGATGGCGGCAACGACATCGAGTGTTTTCAGCATGGTCGTCAATAATTGATAGCGAAAAAAGACATATTATCGTGCCCTTTCTCAGAGTCCAGTAAACAGGAGAATCAGGTGAAAGAGTCCACCGCCTGGGTTGCCCCCCTCGAATCCCTTCCCGCCAGCCTTAAACCGATTGCCGCCATGCAGAAAAAGCACTTTGGCGCGGTGCTGAATCCCACCCGCTGGTGGGGGCGAATGCCGCGTCTGTTCTGGCTGGTGGCGCTGTTTGTCGGCTTTCTGGAGCGCCGTCACGCGCGCCTGACGCCCGCGCTGCGTTCGCTGCTCATGACGCGGGTATCCCAGCTCTGTCACTGCGCTTTCTGTATTGATGCCAACAGCCTGCGGCTGGCCGAGCGCTGCGGCGCGCTGGATAAGGTTCAGGCCGTGAGCGACTGGCAGGATTCCGCCTTGTTTACCGAGCAAGAGCGCGTGGCGCTGGCCTACGCCGAGGCGATGACCGCCACGCCGCCCCGGGCGGATGAGGCAGTCAGAACGGCGCTGAAATGCCACTTCACGGATGATGCCATCACCGAGATGACGGCGCTGATTGCGTTTCAGAATCTCTCCGCCCGATTTAATGCCGCGCTGGATATTCCGGCGCAGGGGCTGTGCGCCACGTTTAACGAGACTCCTCATGCTTGACCGCCATCTTCATCCGCGGGTAAAGCCCGTTCTGAATCGTCTGGTTTCCGTGCTGGATAGGCCGGGCATCACGCCCGACGGATTGACCCTGACCGGGTTTGTCTTCGGCGTGCTGGCGCTGCCGTTTCTGGCCCTCGGCTGGTATCCGGCGGCGCTGGCCGCCATCGTGCTTAACCGCCTGCTGGATGGTCTGGACGGCGCGCTGGCGCGCCGGAGAGGGCTGACCGATGCGGGGGGATTTCTCGACATCGCGCTCGATTTTCTGTTCTACGCCCTGGTGCCGTTTGGCTTTGCACTCGCGGCTCCCGCAGAGAATGCGCTCGCGGCCGCCTGGCTGCTGTTTGCGTTTATCGGTACCGGCAGCAGTTTTCTGGCGTTTGCGGCGCTGGCCGCGAAGCACGACATCGACAACCCCGGCTATGCGCACAAGTCGTTTTATTACATCGGTGGGTTAACGGAAGGGACGGAGACCATCGCGCTGTTCGTGCTGTGCTGCCTCTTCCCGGCGCACTTTGCGCTGTTCGCGTGGGTATTCGGCGCGCTGTGCTGGCTGACCACCACAACGCGCGTCTGGAGCGGTTATGTAACGCTGAAGTCACTCACCCGTTAGAGAGTACTCTCGGGCCCGCGCTCTCCGGTGGTGACCGGGTTCTGCGGGTGACTGCTCCATTCGTACCAGCCGCCGTCATAGACGGCGACATTCTTCCAGCCCATCGCCCGGGCGTACATAAAGGTTTCTGACGCGCGCCACCCGGTGCCGCAGTAAAACGCGACGTGCTGTTCCGGCAGAATATTCCAGCGCTTCCACTGGGCGGCGATATCGTCCGCGCTGCGCATGGTGCCATCCGGGTTATGGAAATCTTCCATATGGGTCGCGTCGCTGCCCGCATGACCCCAGCGGGCACCGGCTATTTCACCTTTTGGCTTGATGTAGCTGTAGCCGCTGGTTTCGCCGATGAACTCCGGCCAGGAACGAATGCTGACCAGGGAGGCATCCTGACGGTGCAGCATCCCCCGCGCCTGTTCCATATCAACCATCAGCTGCGGCTGGCCGGGGATCGGCGCGCCGAAATCGGGTGCTGGCGTCACTTTGCCGGGCGTGCCGCGTTCAACCGGGAGGCCTGCATCCGACCACGCCTTCCAGCCGCCGTCGAGAATACGCACATCCTTCACGCCCGCATACAGCATGATCTGCGCCACGCGTGCGGCGGCGTAAACGTCACGGCCATACAGAATGACGGTGGTGTCGTGACGGATCCCGTGCTTCGCCAGCATTGCTTTCAGCGCGTCGTCGGAGACTTTATTCCACAGCGGCTCGCTCTCCACCTCGTTGGTGTCGATGTAGCCCGCGCCGGGAATGTGGTTCAGCAGGTAAAACTTCGGTGCGCCCCAGGCGGCTTCAATCACTTTCCAGTCACCCGCCGGCGCGGCGGTCACGGGTTTACCCTGCTGGAGGCGGTGGATCCACTGCGGGTAAACCAGCTGTTCAAAGTGAGGCAGGCGCTGAAGGCGGTCGGGCGTCTGCAGAGCGTCGCTGAGCAGCGAGACGTGGCGGTATCCGGCTTTCTCCAGGCGGGATTTCACCGCCAGGTTATCGTTCTCGTCGCCGTAGAGGGCGATGGCCGTCGCGGGCGTAAGCTGATGCTGTTTTGCCCAAAGCGCAATCTGCTCGTCGCTCATTGCGCCCAGCCAGGCGGCAGCCAGGTTGAGTGCGGCGGGTTCATGTCCTGAGGGGCCGCTGAGGGTTTGCGGCCAGCCGTTATAGAACGCGCTGGGGCGGGTGTCGACAGGCGTGCCGTGCTGCGCCTGAAGCTGGGAGAGCGTCATCGCGTTGGGCATATCAGCCGCCAGAGAGGAAAAGGACGCGAGGCCGCAGAGCAGGGCCAGCGCGGTCAGTTGAGAAACACGTTTCATCGAATAACCTGACGTCAGTAAAAGAGGGGGGCATTGTCGTCTCTCCCGAAACGGAAAACATTGAGTTAGCACATTATTGCCAGCGAGAAATCTCAATCAGCTCGCCGCCGGGCGGAATATCATCCTCATCGTGCGTGACCAGCACCACCGGGATATTGCGCGCGCGGACGGCGTCAAAAACCCATGTCCGAAACGTTGTGCGCAGCGTTTTATCGAGACGACTGAACGGTTCGTCCAGCAGCAGCGCCTGCGGCTCTGCGAGCAGGGCGCGCAGCAGGCTGACCCGGGCACGCTCCCCGCCGGAAAGGGTGGCCGGATCGCTGGCGTAATGACCGCTCAGCCCGGCGGAATCCAGCGCCTGCTCGACCGCTTCCCGACGCGTTCTCCCGACGATCCGCTCAGGCAAGGCCAGCAGCAAATTTTGCCCGACGCTGAACTGTTCAAACAGCAGCGCATCCTGAAAGAGAATGCCCAGCCCGCGGGCTTCAACAGGGAGGCTATCGCAGCGACGCGCGTCGAGCCACAGTTCGCCTCGCGCCTGGAAATCGTCTGACAGCGCGCCGATCATCCACGCAAAAAGGGTCGATTTACCGCTGCCGGACGGCCCCATCAGGGTAACGATCTCCCCGCGGGGAACGCAAAAATTGACCTCGCGGAAAAGCGGTTCGATGGTGAGATCTTTTACCTTCAGCATTAACGTAATCCTTGACGGTAGCGGCCCACGAGCCGGGATAACAGGGCGGCAAGACCGAACACCGTGCCCGTGACCAGCAGTAATCCCAGCGCCCGGTTAGCGAGAATCGGGATGCTGCCCCCGCTGCTGAGCGCGACGGTTTCAGTGGTCAGCGTGGCGAAACGCCCCGCGCCAAGCCAGAGCGTCGGCATGTATTGCGCCATGCTGACGGAAAAACCAATGGCAAAGGCCAGCAGCGCCGGGCGCACCAGCAGGGGGCATTTCAGCAGTAAGAATATTTTTGCCGGTCGCCAGCCGAGCGTTCTGGCGGTAAGGATAAGCCTGGGATCGATCCGCCGCCAGGCGGGCTGCAGAACCAGCAGCATCCAGGGTAACACCCACAGCAGATGGCTCCAGAGTACGGCGGCATAGCGCCCGTCGAGCCCCAGACGCAATGCAATAAAGTATTGCCCGGTGACGAGCGGCAGCGCCGGAAGGGCGAGCGGTGACCACACCCACGCTGCGCCGCGCTGCGGTCCCCATTCCAGCCAGAGAAAAATGACGATGAGGGCGATCAGGCTCGACAGCAGGCCGAAGGAAAGGCTGGTCTCCACGGGGCCCGCGTCGCCCCCTTGCGCCTGCATCAGCAGTACCGCGGTGCACAGGATGCCGCACGCGGGCAGTAACCCGCTGAATGCCCGCTCAGGCAGAACGAGTGGAGAACGGGGGCGCGTCCCCGCGAGATTCGGGATCGTGCGACGCCATGCTTTCCAGAGGCCGTATCCGAGGGCGGCCAGCGCGGCCAACAGCACAAGGAGAAGCAGGCACAGCAGCATTCCTTTTGCCTGCTGCTGCGCGTCGCCCTGGCTTAGCCACTGCCAGGCCAGCACGGCCAGGGTGGGCGGGTTGCCGGGCCCGAGAACGATCGCCACGTCCACGACCGAGAGCGACCATGCCAGCACCGCCAGCATCACCGCGCCGAGGACAGGCGCGATCGCCGGGAGGATCAGCCAGCTGAGCGTCTGATAACGCCCGTAGCCAAAGGTTTGCAGGACGATCTTCTGCTGCGCGAGCCGTTGTTCCGGCAGCACGGCGTAAATGGCCCACAGCACGAACGCGCTCTCTTTGACCGCGAGCGTCACGCCCAGCCCGACGCCGTAGCGGTCAAACGGAGCCGTACAGACGGTGCAGAGCTGATAAAACAGACCGCCCTCGGCAAACAGCAGTAACGCGCTGGTGGCGAACGCCACATGGGGGATCGCCAGTAGCCACGGCAGGCGGGTCGTGAGGCGTCGCCAGCGTTGACCGGGCCACAAAAGGCAGACGAAGAAAAGGGCAATCAGCAACGCCCCCAGCGTGGCGATGAGCGTTGAGACCAGCGTGGCGACGGTCGCCTGCGGCAGCTGCGGATCGTTCAGCAGCCGCTGCCAGTTTGTCGCAGAAAACGCCGGTGCGAGCAGCATGACGCCGGCGGGCAGGATCGGCAGATAAATCACCGCCATCGCCAGCCAGACAAGCCCGCTCAGCGGGTGCCGTAACGACGCAGCCATTCCTGCTCCAGCGCGTTCACCCAGGCGGACTGCGGCTCTGCAAGCACCTGCGGCAGCCCCTGAGGCGTATGGGCCAGCAGCTGTTTCGCTTCCTCTTCGGGCAGCGCTTTCGCATCCAGGACGCTCGGGTCTCCCCAGATGGCCGGGTCGGCCTTGCGGATTTGCGCCTGCGGTGACAGCAGGAAATTAGCGACCACCTTTGCACCCGCGCTCGCGCTGGCATTGGCCGGGATAGCCACAAAATGGACGTTGCCGAGCATCCCGCTCTCGAAACCAAAGCTGTAGCTGTCGGCGGGCAGTTCGCCGCTCGCCACTTTCTGCTGCGCATGGGACGGGTTAAAGGTCAGCGACAGGTTCAGACTGCCGCTGGCAAGCAGGGCATCCATTCGGGCAGGTGAGGGAGGGAAATCTTTTCCTTCGCGCCACAGCAGCGGGTGCAGCTTATCGAGGTAGGCCCAGAGCGGTGCCGTAACCTCAGCAAACGTTGCATCGGGCGCTTTTTGTAACGCCTCAGGGCGATCGGTGAACGTCAGCAGCAGCTGCTCCAGAAAGGCCGTGCCGGTAAAATCGGGCGGGCGAGGATAGCTGACTTTGCCCGGATGCTGCTGCGCGTACGCCAGTAGCGCCTGGGGATCCACCGGCGGCGTCGGCATGCTGGCTTTGCGGGCGATAAAGGTCAGCTGCGCGCCGCCCCACGGGGATTCCGCCCCGTCGGTTGGAATCGCAAAATCTTCCGTGACGGGTTTGCGGGTATCGACATAGCGCCAGTCTGGCAACGTCTGCGCCCATCCGGTTTGCAGCAGGTTCGCCTCTTTTAACGTGCGGAAGTTTTCGCCGTTGACCCACAGCAGGTCAACCGAGCCGTTGGCCTTACGCCCCGCGGCGGCTTCCGTCTGGATCCGTTTTACCGCATCGGCGGCGTCCGCCAGCGGGACAATTTTTAGGGTAATGGCGTAGTGAGTTTGCATCTCACCGCTGACCCACTCAAGGTAGCGGTTGACCGCCGGATCGCCGCCCCAGGCGTTAAACCAGACGGTCTGGCCTTTGGCCTGCTGTTGGATAGCGTGCCAGCTTTCGGCGGCACAGAGGGGGGCTGCCAGCAGCAGACCTGTCAGGAACGCGCAAAAACGCACACGGCGCATAATGCCTCACTTTTTAACAGACGGGAGATAACGGGAAAACAGCCGGCGCGTCGCCAGCGGCAATAACCCCAGTAGTGTAAAGGCGATTAGCATGCCCGGCGACACAATATCGCGCAGGGACGCCACTTTCCCCAGCTCGCGCCCGGCGTTCAGAAAGACCACCGTCGCGGGCAACATGGCGACCTGGCTGACCCACCAGTAGCGATATACGCCAATGCGGGTCAGCCCCATCAGCAAATTCACCAGGAAAAACGGGAACAGCGGCATCAGGCGCAGGGCAAAAAGATAGCCCGCGCCGTCATGCGCCATACCTGCGTTCACCGTTTTCATCTGCTGAGCAAACCGCCGCTGGACCCCGTCGCGCAGCAGATAACGGCTGGCGAGCATCGCAAGCGTCGCCCCGAGCGTGGAGGCAAACGAGACCAGAACGGTGCCTTCCCACAGGGGAAATAACGCTCCGCCCAGCAGGGTGAGGATCGCCGCGCCGGGGATCGACAGGGCGGAGACCGCCACGTAGAGCGCAAAAAAGATCAGCGCGCTTCGCAGCGGCGCGTGGTCAACATGGGAGATGAGTGCCTGCTGGTGGGTTTTAATCCCTTCCAGGGAGAGCGTGCCAGGAGGAAGCATGACAAACGTCAGAATAAATGCGCCCAGAAGGGCGCACAGGAAAAGTGTTTTTCGAATGTTCACGCGTCATTACAGCTTGAATTTAGCCCACACCGGCGCGTGGTCAGACGGTTTTTCCATGCTGCGGATCTCGTAGTCGATCCCGGTTTCGATGCAGCGCTCTGCCAGCGGCGAACTGGCGAGCAGCAGGTCGATACGCAGGCCGCGGTTGTCGTCAAAGCCTTTTGAGCGGTAGTCAAACCACGAGAAGCGATCCTGCGTGTCCGGGTTGGCGGTACGGAAGGTATCCACCAGCCCCCAGTCCAGCAGGCGCTGCATCCACTCGCGCTCTTCCGGCAGGAAGGAGCATTTGCCGGTACGCAGCCAGCGTTTGCGGCTGTCTTCACCGATGCCAATATCCAGATCGGTCGGGCTGATATTCACATCACCCATGATCAGCACCGGATTGTCTTTATTGAGTTCGGTTGTCAGGTAGTTCTGCAGATCCTGATAAAACTTGGCCTTAGCAGGGAATTTGGTCGGATGGTCGCGGCTCTCGCCCTGGGGAAAGTAACCATTAATCACGGTGATGTTCCCCAGCGGGGAAGGCAGTTCCGCCATGATGATGCGGCGCTGTGCTTCTTCGTCATCGCCGGGAAACCCACGGCGGACTGAAACTGGCGTCTCTTTGGTCAACAGCGCAACGCCGTAATGGCCTTTCTGCCCATGATAGAAGACGTTGTAGCCGAGCTTCGCCACCTCTTCGAGGGGGAACATGTCGTCGTGAACCTTGGTCTCCTGCAGGCCGATCACATCTGGCTGATGTTGCTCAACAATGGCTTCAAGCTGATGGGGGCGGGCGCGCAGGCCGTTGATATTAAAAGAGACAAATTTCATAGTCGCTGCCAGTGCAAGGTGAATAGTGCATGGATGGTAGCAGAATTTGCGTCAACTGTTACCGGGTTCGGCCAATAACTGCGACAGATAATGCCGGTGGTGCAATATTTGCACCATTCTGACGCGCATCGCCCTCAAACAGGGCGTAAATGACCGATAAATTTCGCGAGCGATCACAATTCCAGAATTATATTTGGCCCTTGCATACTCTTTCTGATTTTCATGCGGCAAAGCGCCGCTTGTCGTAAAAATATTCACTTTTTATGCACTAACAGTGAATAACTCCATATTGTAACTTGTTGATATTCTGTTGCCTCAACCCGTTTATGCAATTTTATCGCTGGCTGGCACGAAGGCTGCAATCTACATTCACAGTGCAAACACCCAATTATTTAACATTCAAATAACTTTTTATTTACCGGATGAGGTCGCTATGTCTCTGTCAATTACGCGTGAAAATTTCGATGAATGGATTATGCCGGTTTACGCTCCGGCGGCTTTTATTCCGGTTCGTGGGGAAGGCTCGCGCCTGTGGGATCAGCAGGGTAAAGAGTATATCGACTTTGCAGGCGGGATTGCGGTCAACGCGCTGGGTCACGCGCACCCTGCGCTGCGTCAGGCGCTGAATGACCAGGCGGCGAAGTTCTGGCATACCGGCAACGGCTTTACTAACGAGCCCGCGCTGCGCCTCGCCAAAAAACTGATCGATGCGACGTTTGCCGAAAAGGTCTTTTTCTGTAACTCGGGGGCGGAAGCCAACGAAGCGGCGCTGAAGCTGGCGCGCAAATATGCGCACGATAAATTTGGTACCCACAAGAGCGGCATCGTGGCGTTTAAAAATGCCTTCCACGGGCGCACGCTCTTTACCGTCAGCGCGGGCGGCCAGCCTTCCTACTCGCAGGATTTCGCACCGCTGCCGCCGGATATCCGTCACGGTGTTTATAACGATCTGCAGTCCGCCAGCGAGCTGATTAACGACACCACCTGCGCGGTGATCGTCGAACCGATGCAGGGCGAGGGCGGCGTGCTTCCGGCGCAAAAAGCCTTCCTGCAGGGGCTGCGCGAGCTGTGCGATCGCCACAACGCGGTACTGATTTTCGACGAAGTCCAGACCGGCGTGGGCCGCACCGGCGAGCTGTATGCCTATATGCACTATGGCGTAACGCCGGACGTGCTTTCGACCGCCAAAGCGCTGGGCGGCGGCTTACCGATTGGCGCGACGCTGACCACCGATAAATTCGCCAGCGTAATGACCGTAGGTACCCATGGCACCACCTACGGCGGCAACCCGCTGGCAACCGCCGTCGCCGGGCAGGTTCTGGACATCATTAACACGCCTGAGGTGCTGAAAGGCGTTAAGCAGCGTCACGACTGGTTTGTCGAGCGCCTGAATGCCATCAACGGCAAAACGGGGCTGTTTAAAGAAATTCGCGGTCTGGGGCTGTTAATCGGCTGCGAGCTCACCGCCGAGTTTGCCGGAAAAGCTAAACTTATTTCACAGGAAGCGGCAAAAGTGGGCGTGATGGTGCTGATTGCCGGTGCCAACGTGGTGCGTTTTGCGCCGGCGCTGATCGTCAGCGAGGAAGAGGTGCAAACCGGTCTGGACCGTTTTGCGCTGGCGTGTGAAAAAGTGAAATCCGGGGTGTCATCATGATGGTCATCCGTCCCGTTGAGCGCGGCGATCTCGCCGGGCTCATGCAGCTTGCCGGTAAGACGGGAGGCGGGCTGACCTCGCTTCCTGCCGATGAAAAAACGCTGTCGGCGCGCATTGAGCGCGCCCTGCAAACCTGGCAGGGGACGTTGCCAAAAAGCGAACAGGGGTATGTGTTCGTGCTGGAAGACACCGACACGGGGACCGTGGCCGGGATCTGCGCCATTGAAGTGGCCGTCGGGCTTAACGACCCGTGGTACAACTACCGCGTCGGCACCATGGTTCACGCCTCGAAAGAGCTGAACGTCTATAACGCGCTGCCCACGCTGTTCCTCTGTAATGACCACACGGGCGCCAGCGAGCTGTGCACGCTGTTCCTCGACCCGGCGTGGCGCAAAGAGGGCAACGGCTATCTGCTCTCCAAATCGCGCTTTATGTTTATGGCCGCCTTCCGCGATCGCTTTAACGAAAAAGTGGTCGCAGAGATGCGCGGCGTGATCGACGACACCGGCTACTCGCCGTTCTGGGAGAGCCTGGGCGAGCGCTTCTTCTCGATGGAGTTCAGCCGGGCGGACTATCTCTGCGGCACCGGCCAGAAAGCCTTTATCGCCGAACTGATGCCGAAGCATCCTATCTATACCCATTTCCTCAGCCCGGAAGCGCAGGCGGTGATTGGCGAAGTCCATCCGCAGACCGCGCCCGCCCGCGCGGTGCTGGAAAAAGAAGGGTTCCGCTACCGGAACTATGTCGACATCTTTGACGGCGGCCCAACGCTTGAGTGCGATATCGACCGCGTGCGCGCGATCCGTAAAAGCCGTCTGGTTGAGGTCTCTGAAGGTCAGCCCGCGCCGGGTGACTGGCCCGCCTGTCTGGTGTCGAACGAAAATTACGCCAACTTCCGCGCCATGCTGGTGCGTACCAACCCGAAATGTGAACGTCTGGTGCTGACGGCTGCAGAACTGGATGCCCTGAAATGTAACGCCGGCGATACGGTTCGCCTGGTGCGTCTCTGCCCTGAGGAGAAAACAGCATGACATTATGGATTAACGGTGACTGGGTCACGGGCGAAGGCGAAGAGCGCGTAAAGACCAATCCGGTTGGAAAAGAGGTGCTCTGGAAGGGGCATGACGCCAGCGCCGCGCAGGTGGAACAAGCCTGCCGTGCCGCGCGCCGCGCGTTTCCAGCGTGGGCAAAACAGCCTTTCGCCGTGCGCCAGGAAATTGTTGAAAAGTTTGCCGGGCTGCTGGAGGCAAACAAGGCCGAACTGACGCGCATCATCGCGTCTGAAACCAGCAAGCCGCGCTGGGAAGCGACAACCGAAGTGACGGCGATGATCAACAAAATCGCCATTTCGGTGAAGGCGTACCACACCCGCACCGGCGAACAGCACACCGACATGCCGGACGGCGCAGCCACGCTGCGCCACCGTCCCCACGGCGTCCTGGCGGTGTTTGGCCCGTATAACTTCCCGGGGCATCTGCCGAATGGCCATATTGTGCCTGCGCTGCTGGCGGGCAATACCGTCATCTTCAAACCGAGCGAGCTCACGCCATTCACCGGCGAGGCGGTGGTTAAGCTGTGGGAACAGGCCGGCCTGCCGCCGGGCGTGCTGAACCTGGTGCAGGGCGGGCGGGAAACCGGTCAGGCGCTGAGCGCGCTGAGCGATATCGACGGCCTGCTGTTTACCGGCAGCGCCGGTACGGGCTATCAGCTGCACCGCCAGCTGGCAGGGCAGCCGGAGAAAATCCTGGCGCTGGAGATGGGCGGCAACAACCCGCTGATTGTGGAAGACCCTGACGATATCGACGCCGCGGTGCACCTGACGATTCAGTCCGCCTTTATTACCGCCGGACAGCGCTGTACCTGTGCTCGCCGTCTGTTGGTCAAGCGCGGCGCGCAGGGGGATGCCTTCCTGAAGCGTCTGGTTGAAGTGAGCGCGCGTCTGGTGCCTGCCGCGTGGGATGCCGACCCGCAGCCGTTTATCGGCGGGCTGATTTCCGAACAGGCCGCGCTGAACGTGCTGAAGGCCTGGCAGGACCACGTCGCGCGCGGCGCGAAAACCCTGCTGGAGCCGAAGCAGGTTCAGCCGGGTAGCTCGCTGCTGACGCCGGGCATTGTAGAGATGAGCGGCGCGAGCAACGTGCCGGATGAAGAGGTCTTTGGCCCGCTGCTCTGTGTCTGGCGCTATGACGATTTCGATGCGGCCATTGCGATGGCGAATAACACCCGCTACGGCCTGTCGAGCGGGCTGATTTCGCCGCATCGCGAGAAGTTTGATCGGCTGCTGCTGGAAGCACGCGCCGGGATTGTGAACTGGAATAAACCGCTGACCGGGGCCGCGAGCACCGCGCCGTTCGGCGGCGTGGGCGCGTCGGGCAACCATCGCGCCAGCGCGTGGTATGCCGCCGATTACTGCGCGTGGCCGATGGCGAGCCTGGAAACCCCGGTGCTGACGCTGCCGGAGACGCTTAATCCGGGGCTGGATTTTACCGGAGGGGATCGCCATGAAAGCGCGTGAGGTTAACTTTGACGGGCTGGTGGGGCTGACGCACCACTATGCCGGTCTCTCTTTTGGTAATGAAGCCTCGACGAAGCACCGTTTTCAGGTCTCCAACCCGAAGCTGGCGGCGAAGCAGGGGCTGCTGAAGATGAAAGCACTGGCGGATGCCGGTTTCCCGCAGGCGGTGATCCCGCCGCAGGAACGCCCGAACGTGGCGGTCCTTCGTCAGCTCGGCTTTAGCGGTACCGATGAGCAGGTCGTCGAAAAAGCGGGTACGCAGACCCCGCACCTGCTCTCCGCGGCAAGCTCCGCCTCCTCTATGTGGGTGGCAAACGCCGCGACCGTCGCGCCGTCAGCCGACACGCTGGATGGCAAAGTTCATCTGACGGTGGCGAACCTGAACAATAAATTCCACCGCGCCACCGAAGCGGAAACCACCGAGCGCGTGCTGCGCGCCATTTTCAACCATGACGCCCATTTTGAGGTGCATCAGGCCCTGCCGCAGGTGGCGATGTTTGGCGACGAAGGCGCGGCCAACCATAACCGCCTGGGGGGCGACTATGGCGACCCGGGCCTGCAGCTGTTTATCTACGGGCGAGAAGAGGGGGGCCACGCCGCGCCAACCCGTTATCCTGCCCGTCAGACGCTGGCGGCCAGCCAGGCGGTTGCGCGCCTGAACCAGGTCAATCCTTCCCAGGTGGTTTTTGCCCAGCAAAACCCGCATGTGATTGACCTGGGCGTGTTCCATAACGACGTGATTGCCGTTTCTAACCGCCAGGTGCTGTTCTGCCACGAGCAGGCGTTTGCCCATCAGGAGAAGCTGCTCGCCACGCTGCATGAGCGCGTGCGCGGCTTTACGCCAGTCCAGGTGCCCACGGAGGCGGTGAGCGTGCAGGACGCGGTAGAAACCTATCTGTTCAATAGCCAGCTGCTGAGCCGTGACGATGGCAGCATGATGCTGGTCCTGCCGCAGGAGTCCCGGGATCATAAAGGCGTGTGGCGCTACCTGACGGAGCTGGTGAAGGCCGATAACCCGATTGACGAACTGCGCGTGTTTGACCTGCGCGAAAGCATGGCCAACGGCGGTGGTCCAGCCTGTTTACGTCTGCGCGTGGTCCTGACCCAGGACGAAATGCAGGCGGTGAACCCGGCGGTCATGATGAACGATACGCTCTTTACGCGGCTGAATGACTGGGTCGACCGCTACTATCGCGATCGTCTGACGCAGGCGGATCTGGTTGACCCGCAGCTTCTGCGTGAAGGGCGCGAGGCGCTGGACGCGTTATCGACAATCCTGCAGCTGGGATCGGTTTACCCGTTCCAGCGCTAAAGGAGTGGATATGGAAAATTTACTGGCGCTGACCCTGGCCGATGAGACGCCGGAACAGAAAGAGGGGGACGGCCCCTCATTTCGCTGGCGGTGGCTGGGGCGAGGGGTGCTTGAGCTGACGCCGACCGTAAAAAGCGATCTCTCGCTGCTGCTTTCAACGGGTATCCACGGGAATGAAACCGCGCCCGTTGAGATTGTTGATCTGCTGCTGCGTGCGCTGTACCGCAATGAGATCGAACTAAAGTGCCGCGTGCTGGTGGTGCTCGGCAATCCCCCTGCGCTGGCGCAAAACAAACGGTATCTGGTGAGCGACATTAACCGCATGTTTGGCGGCCGCTGGTCGCAGTTTCCGCAGAGCGATGAAACGGCGCGGGCCGAGTGGCTGGAGAACGTCGTGACCGCGTTTTTTGCCGTCGCGGGGCCGGGGCGCTGGCATCTGGATCTGCATACGGCAATCCGCGCGTCTTACCACGTTCGCTTCGGCGTTCTGCCGCAGCGCAGTCAGCCGTGGGATGAAGCGTTCCTGAGCTGGCTGGGTGACGCCGGGCTGGAGGCGCTGGTATTTCATCAGTCGCCGGGCGGAACCTTTACCCATTTCACCTGTGAACGTTTCGCTGCGCTGTCCTGCACGCTGGAACTGGGAAAAGCGCTGCCGTTCGGCCAGAACGATCTGACCCGCTTTGCGCCTACGCATCTCGCCCTTCGGGCGCTGCTGGGAGGAACGGCTCCCGAGCACGCGCATCAGCCCGTTGAGCGGTATCGGGTCGTACAGCAGATCACGCGCCGCAGCGATGCCTTCCAGCTCCATATGGCCGCGCACACCCTGAACTTCACCCCGTTCCGCAAAGGGGCGCTGCTGGCTGAGGATGGCGAGGAACGTTACGAGGTGCAGAACACCACCGAGTATGTATTATTTCCTAACCCCACCGTCGCGTTTGGCCTGCGGGCCGGGCTGATGCTGGAAAAAATATCCTGAACCTTTCCCCTCTCATCATCCGGGAGGGGGAAGCAAAAAACTTTTCTTAACGATTAAAGCGCTTGCGCTTGTTTTGCAGAATATTCCTGGTGAATTGCTTTATTATTGATCTGCACTTCGCTATACTTCTGCTAAATTTCTTTAAAATCATCGCATTGAATATTTTTTGTTGCAACTCTCCACGCTTTATCCTTATTTCCTCCACATTTGACGAAAATTTGTTTTTTACACTTTCATTGTTTTACCGTTGCTCTGACTAATCGACGATAAACCCCGTAAAGTTAATCTCGTCAACACGGCATAGCGCCGAAGAATAACTGAAAGAAAGGAAATAAATTATGCGTAAGTTTACTGCACTGTTTGTTGCTTCTACCCTGGCTCTGGGCGCTACCAGCATGGCGTTCGCCGCAGATACTGCGACCACTACACCTACCGCGCCTGCTGAAGGCAAAATGATGATGCATCATAAAGGTCCGGGTATGCACAACGAGATGATGATGTTTAAGGATCTCAACCTGACGGATGCGCAGAAGCAGCAGATCCGCGACATCAGAAAAGGCGAACGCGACCAGATGAAACGTCCTCCGCTTGAAGAGCGTCGTGCGATGCATGACATCATCGCCAGCGACAGCTTCGATAAGGCGAAAGCCGAAGCGCAGATCGACAAAATGGCCGAGCAGCACAAAGCCCGCATGCTGGCTCACATGGAAACCCAGAACAAGATCTACAACATTCTGACCCCGGAACAGAAAAAACAATTTAATGCGAATTTTGAGAAGCGTCTGACAGAACGTCCGGCGATGGAAGGTAAAATGCCAGCACCAACCGAATAATCGGTTCACACTCTTAAGACCGCCGGGATCCTGTCCACAAAAGCGCAACCGCTGTGGACAGGACCGGCGGTTTTTCTTTCCTGCCCTCTTGCCTGCCGCCGCCAGCGCGGTATCCTCCTGTAGTCGCGTCAGAGAATGTTTGCAGAGTCATGGCGTTAGAATTTTTATTAACGTTCCGCTAAGGCCTGCCCGCTCTGCTGCCGATACTGTTTCTGTGAATACCCAACGATAACAAACAAGACAGCAACGATAGCGATATCCTTGCCCTGGCACGGGTTGTGCCATTCAGGAGTGGTGATGGAGTTCTTTGATATCCGTAAGATGCCGGTCAGCCTCTGGCGCAATGGTGCTGGCGAAACGCGTGAGATTTGCTGCTTCCCTCCCGCGACGCGCGATTTTCACTGGCGCGCCAGTATCGCGACGATTGCCAGCAACGGCGAATTCTCCTCGTTTCCCGGTGTTGACCGGGTGATTACCTTGCTGGAAGGGGGAGAGGTGACGCTGGACGCGGGTCAGGCGTTCTCCCATACCCTCAAGCATCATCAGCCCTACAGTTTTGCCGGCGATCTGCCGGTGAAAGCGCTGCTTTCAGATGGGCGGATGGCGATGGACTTTAACATCATGACCCGGCGCGACTGCTGCCGGGCGAAGGTACGCGTTGCTGACCGAACCTTCACCACCTTTGGCTCACGCGGAGGCGTGGTGTTCGTGCTAAGCGGGGCGTGGCAGCTGGGCGATAAATTGCTGACGGCCGATCAGGGGGCTAGCTGGGAGGAGGGTACCCATACGCTGCGTCTGCTGGAGGCTCAGGGCACCTTATTGTTCAGCGAAATCACGTGGCTGCCGGGTCATTGAGCACAATGATCTCAAACTTTCCTGCCAGGACCGGTTTACAGAGAATTTTGTAGCCATCGTGGTCAAATCCGGCGGGCGTGCGCAGCAGGGTTGCCGCGTCGTTGATGTCGTCGACGGCGCCCAGCCAGAGCCAGTTGTTGACGATGTGGTACTGGGTCATGGCCTCGCCCACTTCTTTTAGCGCAACGGCGCTTTCCCACGGCCAGCAGTTCACGCTGATGGCCGCCAGACCGGTGAGAAGCCGGGCGTGATGCGCCTCAACGCTCTCTTTCCCGCAGCAGGCACCGGCGCAGCGCTTCAGCGCTGATCGAAAACAGGCGCGTCCGCGGGTGGTTGCCTCTAGCCCTAAAAGGCTGTAGCAAAGCTGTAAATCGTCCGCCAGCGTCTGCAGCGCCTGGAGCGCGGCGCGTTTATTGGCAAACAGCCCATAGAGATTCGGGGCATGAGAAAAATCGACGTCGCGCGCGTAGACGACCTGCGGCCTGCCATCGTTTATCTGCAGGGAGCAGAGCTGACGGTTGCGGCGCAGGCGCTTATTGAACAGCGGCTGTTGTTCTTTTATCAACCGCGCCTCCAGCAACAGCGCGCCCATTTCTCCCGCCGTCTGGAACCAGGAAATGCGTCGCGACTGGCGCAGCATGGCGGCCTCGTCCGGCGTACGGAGATGGGATAACACCCGACTGCGAATGTTAACGCTCTTGCCGATATAGAGCGGCAGGGTGTCGCTTTCACCGTGAAAGATGTACACGCCCGGCTGTTTAGGCAGCGCCTCAAGCCAGGGGCGAAGGTGTTCGGGATATTCGTAGATAGCCGCCGCTTCAAACTCAAGACGCGGGGCGGATTGTCGCCTGCTCACATACTGCTCCATATACTGTTCAGGCATACAGTGTAGCAGGAGTGTGGTGGTTAAAAAAGAGCCGGGTGGCGGCTAAGCCTTACCCGGCCAGGACGTGCGGCTTGATGCCCTCACCTCAACCCTCTCCCATGGGAGAGGGCGCAAACATTAAAAGCGGTAACTTGGTTACCGCTTTGCTTTATTTTTTCCAGAAGTCGTCAAACACCGTAATGGGCGTATGGCGCTTGTGCTCGGTTTTCAGATACCAGCCCTCGATGATTTTCGCGGTCCGTTCATCCAGCTTTTTGCCTTCCAGATAATCATCGATGTTGTCATAGGTGACGCCAAGGGCCGCTTCATCCGGCAGGGAAGGGCGATCGTCTTCAAGGTCCGCTGTCGGCGCTTTCTTATACAGATGCTCAGGACAGCCCAGCGCGGCCAGCAGCTGCTTACCCTGACGCTTGTTGAGACGGAAGATCGGGTTAATGTCGGTGCCGCCGTCGCCGTATTTGGTGAAGAAACCGGTGATCGCTTCTGCCGCATGGTCGGTGCCGACGACAACGCCTTTGGTCATCCCGGCGATGCTGTACTGCGCTTTCATGCGCTCGCGGGCTTTCTCGTTGCCGCGAACAAAATCGCTCAGCTCAATGCCCGCTTCGCGAAGCGCCTGCTCGCTTGCCAGCACCGAGCCCTTAATATTCACGGTCAACACGCGGTCAGGCTGAATGAAGGCAATGGCATCCTGGCAATCCTGCTCGTCCGCCTGTACGCCATAAGGAAGACGCACCGCGATAAACTGCAGTTTCTCATCACCCGTCTCTTCGCGAAGCTCTGAAATCGCCATCTGGCAGAGTTTACCGGTCAGGGTAGAGTCCTGGCCGCCGCTGATGCCCAGCACCAGGGATTTCAGGAAAGCGTTCTTTTTTAAGTACGATTTTAAAAAATCCACGCTGCGGCGGATCTCTTCATGTGCATCTACCGTAGGCTTCGCGCCCAGTGCCTGAATAATCTCTTGTTGCAGAGCCATCACGCCCTCCATATGCAGTACATAAACAGAATGTGTTAGCTGTTAAAACTAACCCTTTGGGCGAGAAACGACAAGGATCACAGTTTCGAGTGCGCTAATTTGCGCCGATTTAGCAGGTTATCGTTGTTTTATTAGAATTTTCCGAAATTCGTCTGGCGTAACTCACAAAGTTGAACAATAGTACTTTTTATCCCATGCTTAGATAACACGCTGATAAACAAGAGGACGGAATATGAACAAGAACGTAGCAGGAATTCTTAGCGCAGCGGCGGTACTGACTATGCTGGCAGGGTGTACGGCTTACGATCGCACTAAGGATCAGTTTACGCAGCCCGTAGTAAAAGACGTTAAAAAAGGGATGACCCGTTCGCAGGTGGCTGCGATTGCCGGTAAACCTTCTTCTGAAGTGACCATGATTCATGCGAAAGGGACCTGCCAGACCTATATCCTGGGTCAACGTGATGGTAAGGCAGAAACCTACTTCGTCGCCCTGGATGATACCGGTCATGTGATCAACTCCGGCTATCAGACCTGTGCTGAATACGACACGGATCCGCAGGCACCTAAGGCGCAGTAACCCTGCTTGCCTGAGGATGTTAACAAACCGGCCCATGGGCCGGTTTTTTTATGCATCAGAAAATCTTATTTCTTTGCGCGAATTATTTGCCCGAAATGTGAAGGGAGTCAACAAGCCAGGTCAATGAGAGACAATTTTAGCCTATCCAGAATTATCCCCTGTCTGTACCATTGCGTATACTCACTCCAACGATAAACAACAGTACGCAAGCTACCTGTCTGCCGGGACAGCGAGTCGAGTGATAGCGCGATGGCAGGTAGTCATACAAGAGGGAAATCACGATGGAAAAGAAACATATCTACCTGTTCTGCTCAGCGGGCATGTCAACGTCGCTTCTGGTGTCAAAGATGCGTGCGCAGGCTGAAAAGTATGAAGTCCCTGTGGTGATTGAAGCGTTTCCAGAGACGCTGGCGGGCGAAAAAGGCCAGACAGCCGATGTTGTTTTACTGGGGCCGCAAATTGCCTATATGTTGCCCGAAATTCAACGACTGTTACCGAATAAACCGGTCGAAGTGATCGACTCGGGGCTGTACGGCAAAATTGATGGTTTAGGTGTTCTTAAAGCTGCTGTGGCAGCCATTAAAAAAGCTGCTAATTAATTTTTATTTTTCCCGTCAAAGAGTTATTTCACACACAATACGCCGTAACATGCGTTACGGCATTTAAGGGTATTTTCCTATGAGTAAAGTCATCGCTTCACTTGAAAAGGTACTCCTTCCTTTTGCTGTTAAAATAGGAAAGCAGCCTCACGTTAATGCCATCAAAAACGGCTTTATTAAATTAATGCCGTTGACGCTGGCCGGGGCCATGTTCGTTTTAATTAACAACGTTTTTCTGAGCTTTGGTGAAGGTTCCTTCTTTTATTCATTAGGAATTCGGTTAGACGCTTCCACTATTGAAACCCTTAATGGTTTTAAAGCCATTGGCGGCAACGTCTATAACGGTACGTTAGGGATTATGTCGCTGATGGCGCCTTTCTTTATTGGGATGGCACTGGCAGAAGAGCGTAAAGTGGATCCGCTGGCTGCCGGGTTATTATCCGTTGCCGCCTTTATGACCGTAACACCTTATAGCGTGGGCGAAGCCTATGCCGTTGGCGCCAACTGGCTGGGCGGGGCCAACATCATCTCCGGTATTGTTATCGGCCTGGTGGTGGCAGAAATGTTCACCTTTATTATCCGCCGCAACTGGGTTATCCGCCTGCCGGATAGCGTACCGGCTTCCGTTTCACGTTCATTTTCCGCGTTGATTCCAGGCTTCATTATTCTCTCCATCATGGGGATTATCGCCTGGGCGCTCTCCCACTGGGGCACTAACTTCCACCAGATCATCATGGACTCTATCTCTACGCCGCTGGCGTCGATGGGTGGCGTGGTCGGTTGGGCGTATGTGATTTTCACTTCTCTGCTGTGGTTCTTTGGCGTGCATGGTTCACTGGCACTTGCCGCGCTGGACAGCGGGATTATGACCCCCTGGGCACTGGAAAACGTTGCGCTTTACCAGCAGTACGGCTCCGTTGACGCGGCGCTGGCAGCGGGTAAAACCTTCCATGTGTGGGCGAAGCCGATGCTTGACTCCTATATCTTCCTGGGCGGTACCGGGGCGACCTTGGGTCTGATCATCGCGGTCTTTATTGTCTCTCGTCGTGCTGACTACCGTCAGGTCGCGAAGCTGGCGCTGCCATCAGGCATCTTCCAGATTAACGAACCGATTCTGTTCGGTCTGCCAATCATCATGAACCCGGTAATGTTCATTCCGTTCATCCTGATTCAGCCGCTGCTGGCCGCGATCACCCTGACGGCGTATTACATGGGCATCATTCCACCGGTCACCAACATTGCGCCGTGGACCATGCCGGCGGGCCTGGGCGCCTTCTTTAACACCAACGGTAGCGTCGCGGCCTTCCTGCTGGCGATATTCAACCTCGGGATTGCCACCCTGCTGTACATGCCGTTCGTGGCGATTGCCAACAAAGCCGCCACCATTATTGATGAAGAAGAGAGCGAAGAGGATATTGCCCTCTCACTGAAATTCTAGGATTGACCGGCGCGGGGAAGCCCGCGCCAGCCACAAGGAGCTTAAACATGTTAGATTTGGATAGTATTGTCGCAGACGAAGCCGTCGAGAACGATCTCGAAGAAGTGGTGATGGGGCTTATCATCAACTCCGGACAGGCCCGCAGCCTGGCCTATGCCGCACTGAAGCAGGCCAAGCAGGGAGATTTCGCCGCCGCGAAAACCATGATGGACCAGTCCCGCACGGCGCTGAACGAAGCGCACCTGGTGCAGACAAAGCTGATTGAAGGCGATCAGGGCGAAGGGAAGATGAAGGTCAGCCTGGTGCTGGTCCACGCGCAGGATCACCTGATGACCTCGATGCTGGCGCGTGAGCTGGTGGCGGAGCTTATCGAGCTTCACGAGAAAATGCACTGAGTCGGATTTCGCAGCAGGAGGTCAGCACGATGGAAATTAAAACCGCACTTGAACAGCAGCTGTTTAACGGCAAAAATTTTCACGTGGTTATCTACAACAAGACGGAGAGCGCCAGCGGTCTGCACCAGCATGACTACTACGAGTTCACGATTGTTCTGACCGGCCGCTACTACCAGGAGATCAACGGTAAGCGCGTCCTGCTTGAGCGAGGGGATTTTGTCTTCCTGCCGATGGGGTCTTATCACCAGAGCTTTTACGAATTTGGTGCCACCCGTATTCTGAATGTGGGCGTCAGCAGACGCTTCTTTGAGAAGCACTATCTGCCGCTGGTGCCGTTCTGCTTTGTGGCCTCCCAGGTCTATCGGGTCAAAAACGAGTTTATGACCTGGATTGAAACGGTTATCGCCTCGCTTAACTTCCGCGATAATGAATTTGATGAGTTTATTGAAACGGTGACCTTCTATGTGATGAACCGGCTGCGCCATCATCGTGAGGAGCAGCAGGTGACGGATGATATTCCACAGTGGCTGCGCAGCACCGTTGAGCTGATGCACGATAAAGGCCAGTTCAGCGAAAATGCGCTGGAAAATATGGTGTCACTGTCGGGAAAATCCCAGGAATATCTGACCCGCGCGACGCAGCGCTATTATCGTAAAACACCCGTGCAAATTATTAATGAAATCCGCATTAATTTTGCCAGGAAACAGCTGGAAATTACCAACTACTCTGTCACCGATATTGCGTACGAGTCAGGATACAGCAGTCCCAGCCTGTTTATTAAGACCTTTAAGAAATTGACTTCATTCACACCGAACAGTTACCGGAAGAATTTAACGGTAATTAATTAACTTTCGGCGGATTACCCGCCACAAATATTGCTTTAATGGCTTGCCCAAATAGCGGGAAGAGTACGCTATACCTTGCAGGCGATTAACCTGATACGCTAAGGGAGATATTATGCAGAAGAAATTAAAAGTCGTAACCATTGGTGGCGGCAGCAGCTATACCCCGGAATTACTTGAAGGTTTCCTGAAACGTTATCATGAATTACCGGTCAGCGAATTATGGCTGGTAGACGTTGAGGAAGGTCAGGAAAAGCTGAATATTATTTTCGACCTGTGCAAGCGCATGGTGGAGAAAGCGGGCGTGCCTCTGACCGTGCATAAAACCCTGGACCGTCGTCTGGCGCTGAAAGATGCGGATTTCGTCACCACCCAGCTGCGCGTCGGCCAGCTGAAGGCGCGCGAGCTGGACGAACGTATCCCGCTGAGCCACGGCTATCTCGGGCAGGAGACCAACGGCGCGGGCGGCCTGTTCAAAGGCCTGCGTACCATCCCGGTGATTTTCGACATCGTCAAAGACGTACAGGAGATCTGCCCGAACGCGTGGGTGATTAACTTCACCAACCCGGCCGGGATGGTGACCGAGGCGGTCTATCGTCATACCGGTTTCAAACGCTTTATCGGCGTCTGCAATATTCCGATTGGTATGAAGATGTTTATCCGCGACGTGCTGGCGCTGAACGACAGCGACGATCTCTCCATCGACCTGTTCGGCCTGAACCACATGGTGTTCATTAAAGACGTGATCGTGAACGGAAAATCGCGCTTTGCCGAACTGCTCGACGGCGTGGCTTCCGGTCGCCTGACGGCGGCATCGGTGAAAAACATCTTTGACCTGCCGTTCAGCGAAGGGCTGATCCGCTCGCTGAACCTGCTTCCGTGCTCGTACCTGCTTTACTACTTTAAGCAGAAAGAGATGCTGGCCATCGAAATGGGCGAGTACTATAAGGGCGGCGCGCGCGCGCAGATCGTTCAGAAAGTTGAGAAGCAGCTGTTCGATTTGTATAAAGATCCGAACCTGAACGTTAAACCGAAAGAGCTGGAGCAGCGCGGCGGGGCCTACTACTCCGATGCGGCGTGCGAGGTGATTAACGCCATCTACAACGACAAGCAGGCGGAACACTACGTTAACGTGCCGCACCACGGCCATATCGACAATATCCCGGCTGACTGGGCGGTCGAGATGACCTGCATCCTGGGACGCGATGGCGCTAAACCGCATCCACGCATCACCCACTTCGATGATAAGGTTATGGGCCTGATCCACACCATCAAAGGCTTTGAAGTGGCGGCAAGCAACGCGGCGCTGAGCGGCGAGCTCAATGACGTGCTTCTGGCGCTGAACCTCAGCCCGCTGGTGCATTCCGACCGCGATGCGGAGCAGCTGGCCAGCGAGATGATCCTGGCGCATGAAAAATGGTTGCCGAACTTTGCCGCCACCATCGAGAAGCTGAAGTTCAAACACCACTGAGAGGACGCACAATGGAAAACCTGCTGATCGTTAATGCTGATGATTTTGGCCTCTCGAAAGGCCAGAACTACGGCATTATTGAAGCCTGTCGCCGGGGTGTTGTGACCTCTACCACGGCAATGGTGAATGGTGAGGCGGTTGAACACGCGGCGCAGCTGAGCCGCGAGGTGCCGGAGCTGGGCGTCGGCATGCATTTTGTGCTGACGCTCGGGATGCCGCTTTCGCCCATGCCCGGCCTGACGCGCGACGGCCAGCTGGGCAAATGGATTTGGGAACAGGCAGAGCAGGGCGCTCTGCCGCTCGAAGAGATTGCCGGAGAGCTGGAGCGTCAGTTCCACCGCTTTGTTGACGTGTTTGGTAAGGCACCGACGCACATCGACAGCCATCACCACGTGCATATGATCCCGGCGATTTTCCCGATTGTCGCGGAGTTTGCGCAGCGTAAAGGCGTGGCGATGCGCGTGGATCGGGAGGCGCGCGGCGTGCCCGACTGCGCCGTGACCACCACAGAGGGGTTCAGCAGCGCATTTTACGGCGACGAGATCGACGAAGCGCTGTTCCTGAAGGTGCTGGATGATTCCAGCGCGCGGGGGGAAAAGTCGCTGGAGGTCATGGCGCATCCTGCTTTTGTCGATAACACCGTGCGGAAAAGCGCCTACTGCTGGCCGCGCCTGGCGGAGCTGGACGTGTTGACATCGCCGTCGCTGAAATACGCGATTGCCGAGCGTGGGTATCGGTTGGGAACGTTCGGGGATTTGTGAGAAATTCCCCCTCACCCTAACCCTCTCCCCAAAAGGGAGAGGGGACTGGGCCGTGCGGTCTGTAATGCGAACACAGGTCTGCATTTCACCCTCTCCCTTTCAGGGAGAGGGGCGGGGTGAGGGTATTTTTTACGCCGGGATCTGGTCAATCTTACTGCTGCGCGACCAGACGCGGTGCGCGGCGAGCAAATCAAACAGCTTCGTCATAAAGGCATCGTCAACGTTGTCGCCCTCGACAATGCCGTCCTCACCCTGATCGGCCACCTTCAGGTGCGCCTTAAACCGTCGCGCGTCGCCGGACAGCGCGATCGGTTTCAGGTGCTTATAGGCTTCCAGCAGATAATACACGGCGTCACCGTTGTTCAGCAGGCTGTCAATGTCCCCGCACGGCACAATCACCGCATCGACGGTCAGCGATGGCGCCCCGGCAAAGGTCGCCGCCACCGGCAGCACGGAGCCGTCATCGGCGGTCACTTCCCCCATGCGGGAATAAAGCAGTTTCGCATGCACGCCCTGGGTCTTCAGCGCCTGCATGATCCCCAGCACGTCGCTGGCGCGGGTTTTGTCGTTCAGCAGGATGGCGACCACGCGGCCTTTAATCGAGCCACCCGGCACGGCATACAGGCTCAGCGACGGATCTTTCTTCACGCCGTTAACCTCTTTAGGCGGGGCAAGGTTGCGCTGCTCGTCGGTCAGCGTAATGCCCAGGTTATCCGCAACGCTCTGGGCGAGCTGAATATCAATGCGCGCCAGCTGATCGACGACCCGCTCGCGGATGTAGGTACGCACCACTTTGCTCAGCTCAAAGCTGAAGCCGCCGATAATGTGCTGTTGCTCAATCGGCGTCTGGCTGTTCCAGAACAGGCGAGGATGGGCGTAATACTCGCCGAACGACGGGCTGCGCTCGCGAATTTTGTTGCCGTCGATACGCTCCTGGTACGATTCGAATCCACCGCGTTTCGGCGCCGGAGGCGTTTCGCGCGGCCAGTTATCGTTGATGGAGTTCGGCTCATAGTTTGCCGGATTGGTATCAATATCCTGACGATGCATCCCGTCGCGCTGGAAGTTATGGTAAGGGCAGGTTGGGCGGTTAATCGGAATTTCGTGGAAGTTCGGCCCGCCCAGACGGCTGATCTGCGTATCGGTATACGAGAACAAGCGACCCTGCAGGAGCGGATCGTTGGTGAAGTCCAGCCCCGGCACGATATGCCCCGGGTGGAATGCGGCCTGTTCGTTTTCGGCAAAGAAATTATCCGGGTTGCGGTTGAGCACCATTTTACCCACCAGCTGAACCGGCACCAGCTCTTCCGGGATCAGCTTCGTCGGGTCAAGCAGGTCGAAATCGAACTTAAATTCGTCCTCTTCCGGAATGAGTTGCAGGCCCAGCTCGTACTCCGGGAAGTCGCCCGCTTCGATGGACTCCCACAGCTCGCGGCGGTGGAAGTCCGGGTCGCGACCGGTCAGCTTCTGCGCCTCATCCCACACCAGGGAGGCTTTACCCGCCACCGGCTTCCAGTGGAAACGGACGAACGTGGCTTTACCCTCGGCGTTGATCAGACGGAAGGTATGGATGCCAAAGCCTTCCATGGTGCGATAGCTGCGCGGAATGCCGCGGTCTGACATCGCCCACATCACGTTGTGTAAGGTTTCAGGCTGCAGGGAGACATAGTCCCAGAAGGTGTCGTGCGCGCTTTGTCCCTGCGGTATGGCCCAGTGGGGCTCCGGTTTTACCGCATGGACAAAGTCAGGAAATTTATGCGCGTCCTGAATGAAGAACACCGGGGTGTTATTGCCCACCAGATCGAAAATACCCTCTTCGGTATAAAACTTGGTGGCAAAGCCGCGGATATCCCGGACGGTATCTGCCGAACCCGCGCCGCCCTGTACGGTGGAGAAGCGCACAAATACCGGAGTGATTTTGTCCGGATCGGAGAGGAAATCCGCTTTGGTGATCGCTTTCAGGCTCTTATAGGGCTGGAAGTAGCCGTGCGCAGCGGAACCGCGCGCGTGGACGATGCGTTCCGGTATCCGCTCGTGGTCGAAATGGGTGATTTTTTCCCGCAGGATAAAATCTTCCAGCAGGGTTGGCCCGCGCGCGCCTGCGCGAAGGGAGTTCTGATCGTCAGCAATGCGCACGCCCTGATTGGTGGTCAGCGCAAAACCTTCGCCGCCTTTGCGGTGCGGCTCAAGCGATTTCAGCTTCTCGTTTCCCGTCTCCGGCGATTTCATGCTTCCCGGTGCGGTAGGCTGTTCGCCCGGTGCAGAGGGGCCAGGGGAGGGGCGGTGAGAGCCGTCAGCAGGGGCGAGAGAGTCCATACCCGGTTGAGATTCCTCAGTGCCATGAATCGGTGATTGATGTGTTTTATCTTTGTTCGACATTGCACGCTTCTCCTTTATCCATTGCTAAAAACCCTATTAAGGATAGAACAATGTCGCGAGATGGCTCGCGAACTAAGAGTTTTCACATGCCGTCATTGACGAAAGGAGCCTTCTCACCCACTCGGGGCGCGACGGAAGGCAGCAGGATCGGCTATCATAGAATTTTCCTGCTTCAAGAATTTGCTTTAGTGAACCAGTCGCTTATGAAACCTCTTCGTCAACAAAACCGCCAGGTTATTAGCTATGTGCCCCGCGTTGAGCCCGCGCCGCCTGACCATGCCCTGAAAGTGGAGGGTTTTCGCGATGTCTGGCAGCTTCGGGGGAAATATGTGGCCTTTGTGCTGATCGGCGAACACTTCCGCCGCTCGCCCACGTTTACCGTGCCGGAGTCAGCGCAACGGTGGGCGATGCAGATCCGCCAGGATGAAGAGGTTGAGGAATAACAGCCATAAAAAAACCGCCATCAGGCGGTTTTTTTATTTCGACCGTAATTAACGGTGCGCCAGCTCGGCGTCGTCTTCACTTTCCAGAATCGCTTTGTCGGTCTGCTTCAGCCACTGGCTGGTCAGCGTACCGGCAGTCATGGAGCCGCTTACGTTCAGCGCGGTACGGCCCATGTCGATCAGCGGTTCAACGGAGATCAGCAGCGCGACCAGCGTCACGGGCAGACCCAGCGCGGGCAGCACAATCAGCGCGGCGAAGGTTGCGCCACCGCCAACACCCGCAACGCCTGCGGAGCTTACGGTAACAATCCCGACCAGCGTGGCGATCCAGACCGGATCCAGCGGGTTAATCCCAACGGTAGGGGCAACCATCACCGCCAGCATCGCCGGGTACAGACCCGCACAGCCGTTCTGACCAATGGTGGCACCAAAGGAGGCAGAGAAGCTGGCGATGGATTCAGGCACGCCCAGACGACGGGTTTGCGCTTCAACGTTCAGCGGAATAGACGCGGCGCTGGAACGGCTGGTGAAGGCAAAGGTCAGCACCGGCCAGACTTTACGGAAGTATTTCAGAGGGCTGACGCCGTTTACGCCCAGCAGGATGCCGTGCACCACGAACATAATGCCCAGACCCAGATAAGAGGCGACAACGAAGCTGCCCAGCTTAATTATGTCCTGCAGGTTAGAGCCGGCAACCACTTTGGTCATCAGCGCCAGCACGCCGTAAGGCGTCAGCTGCATCACCAGACGCACCAGCTTCATCACCCAGCTTTGCAGGGTATCAATCGCGGTCAGCACGCGTTCGCCTTTAGGCGCGTCGTCTTTCAGAAGCTTCAGCGCCGCTACGCCCAGGAACGCGGCGAAAATAACCACGCTGATGATTGAGGTTGGGCTCGCACCGGTCAGGTCAGCAAACGGGTTCTTCGGAATGAAGGAGAGCACCATCTGCGGCACGGTCAGATCAGCCACTTTACCCACGTAGTTGGTTTGAATCGCGGTAAGACGCGCCGTTTCAGCGGTACCCTGAACCAGACCTTCTGCGGTCAGGCCAAACAGGTTGGTGACCAGCACACCCACCAGCGCGGCAATCAGCGTGGTGAACAGCAGCGTACCAATGGTCAGGAAGCTGATTTTTCCCAGCTGGGTCGCGTTATGCAGGCGGGCCACGGCGCTCAGAATAGAGGCGAACACCAGCGGCATAACGATCATCTGCAGCAGCTGAACATAGCCGTTACCGACGATGTTGAACCACTGAATAGAATCTTTCAGAACTGGATTATCGGAACCATAAATTGCCTGTAATGCCAGACCAAATACGACACCCATGGCCAGACCAACCAGCACTTTTTTCGCCAGGCTCCACTGTTTGTGGCGCGCCTGCGCGAGAAGCAATAGCAATACAACGAACACAACGACGTTCGCGATGAGTGGAAAATTCATCCCCGTTCTCCTGATTTATTATTGGGTCGGTTTTTACCGATCCTGTTGGCGGAAGGTTAGCAGAAGTGTGATGTAGCGCTTATATCCAAATGGAATGGGTTATGACAAATAGGATAATTTTGTTGGTTTACTGTTCAATCTGGTGATGAATAAAGCGATTGAACTGAAATTGCAGCGAATTAATCATCTGGGATGACCAGCGAACTGCACTGTTTTCGGGCAATGTTTGCGGCATCCAGACGGCATAAGCAAATAGCGCCATGCACAATACGCGCTCAAGCTGGTTGCCTTTCTGCGGTGCGAGGATCGGAAAACGGAAACGCCAGCGGCAGGGCCACAGCAGCGGCACGCCCGCAGGCGTCAGCATATCGGCGAGAATATGGCTTAAATAGCCCAGCACCATCCCCTGGATGGCATCGGCGGGGACTATCCAGCTTTCGGGCACCTTCAAATAGAAAAGCGTCAGCAGGCCAAACACGGCCAGCAGGCTGTGCGTAAACCCCCGATGGCCGAACGCGCGGGCGATGGGTTTCGACACCCACTTCAGGCGTTGTCCGAGGAAAGATTTGGGGTGGTCAATGTCGGGCAGCAGACAGGTCAATACGGCGGAAGGGACAATATGCCACCAGTCCCCCTGTGCCAGCACGGGGGTGAGTTCAGCGTTTTTGGCAAATACCGCGCACGCAATAGAAAAAAGCAGGTGGCCTTCCGCCGTCATGATAAAACCCACAAAACTGTCAATTCATACAGTATAGGGTTTTTATACAGTAGGCGGAAGAGGTGACGGTGTAACTGTTTGTCACAAACCGGAGAAGGGCGTTAACCGCCCTGCAGGTGATGCGCCGTGAGTTCTGCCAGCGAGTTAAGCTTCACGTCGGCGAGGGCAAACCGGGGGTCGTGACGGCCTTCTTCAGCGGGCACCACAATGGAGCGCATCCTTGCAGCCTTCGACGCCACCATACCGTTAACGGAATCTTCCAGCGCAACGCAGTTGAGGGGATCCAGGCCCAGCTTTGCGGCGCAGTCCAGATAGACCTGCGGGTGCGGCTTGCTGTAAGGCAATTTTTCAGCGGACGCCAGCGCGTCGAAACTGTCGCGCAGTTCAAACATCGTGAGCACTTTTTCCAGCATATGCAGCGGTGAAGCCGAGGCCAGGCCAACCTTCAGCCCCTGGGCTTTACACAGCGCGACGGCCTCACGTACGCCGGGCAGCAGCGGCCGGTTCTCTTCCACCAGAGAAATGGCGCGGCTGATAATGCGTGCGGTCACCTCATCGCGATTGGGACCCACCCACGGCTGTTGGGCAAACCACAGGTCAACCACCATATCGATGCGCAGGCCCAGCGTATCGGGAAGTTCATTACGGCGGCTGATATCCACGCCCAGGCTGGCCATCACATCCAGTTCGGCGCGATCCCACAGCGGTTCGGAATCGATCAGTAATCCATCCATGTCAAAAATTGCGGCAAGAATTTGGCGCGGTGTCGACATCACAACGTCTCCTTATCCAGGGTGTTCGACAGACGATACGTGCTAAGCACACTCTGCAATTTAGCATATTGCTTTTAAAGAGCGGGCGAAATTGATGACCAGCAGGTAGACTTAGGCACAAATAACGCGTCTTTATGAAGAGGAACTGATGACGTATCAACAAGCTGGACGCATTGCGGTCTTAAAACGTATTGCTGGCTGGGTGATTTTTATTCCTGCCGTCATTTCTACGCTGATTTCTGTACTCAAATTTATGTACGACCACAGCGAAAAACAGCCGGGTATCAATGCGGTAATGCTTGATTTCGCTCATGTCATGATTGAGATGATGCGTTTTAATACGCCATTTTTGAATGTCTTCTGGTTTAACTCACCCACCCCGGATTTTCATCAACAGCTGAATATCGGCTTTTGGGTGATATATGCCCTGATCTTTGTCGCGCTGGCATTACAGGCCTCTGGCGCGAGAATGAGTCGCCAGACGCGCTTTTTACGCGAAGGCGTTGAGGATCAGTTGATTCTGGAGCAGGCCAAAGGCCCGGAAGGAATGAGTCGGGAGCAGATTGAATCCCGCATCGTTGTGCCGCGTCACACCATTTTCCTGCAAATTTTCCCGCTCTATATCCTTCCCGTGATTATCATTGTGGCGGGATACTTCTTCTTCTCACTGCTCGGTTTTCTGTAAGCGATAAGGGTGGCGGCAAGGCCACCCGTTATCTTCTCAGGCGGCAAGCATACGCTCGAGTGCCCGCTGCGCGTTAACAAGGTGTTCTCCGCCAAAAAGAATGGCACGGTTCATCAGCGTATAAAGCTGATACACCGGCTGGCGGTCGAGGAAACCGGGCGGCAGGGGAGAAACAGACTGGTATCCGTCGTATATTTGCGGCGGCTGCTCAGGATGAAGCGGCAGCATGGCAAGATCGCACTCTCTGTCACCCCAGTAGCAGGCCGGGTCAAAGATGTACGGGCCGTTGGGACCCAGCGCGCAGTTATTGGACCACAAATCGCCGTGAAGCAGAGACGCCTGAGGCTGGTGGGATGCCAGACGCTGTTGAACGTGCTCGACGATGGCGTCGATATTGCCAAATTCCAGCCCTTTCTCGGCGGCTAGCTCTAGCTGCCAGCCAATGCGCTGCTCGGCAAAAAATGTCGACCAGCGACGCTGCCAGGCATTGGGCTGTGGCGTGGTGGAGAGATCGTTGTCAAAGTCGAGACCAAACTGCGGCTGGTCGCTCCATTGATGCAGGCGCGCCAACTGTTGGCCAAGGATGAACGCATTATGGGCATCCAGCGGGCGGGCGGGGAGATATTCCATCACCAGGAAGCTGTAGTCGCGGTCGCTCCCCACGGCCAGAACCTGCGGGACCGTGACCGTTTTACTGCGGGACAACAGCTCCAGCTGGTCGGCTTCGGCGGTAAATATTGGAAGCAGCTCTCGCTCATCGCATTTAACGAAGAGATCGCGCCCAGCGTAGCGTAAATGCCACGCGGCGTGGATCTCACCGCCTGGCAGTTCGTTACGCAGTTCAATTTCACCTTCACCCAGTTGCTCACGTAAAAGATGACTGATAGCCTGCCACATGTTGTCTCTCCCATGTTGTCTGCCAGATCATAAAGTTAGCGCATAACTGCGGTAAAAAAATACGAACTAACGCACACCTGAGCGGTTTAAATTCATACTGCGCACTTATTGTTCTTTTTTTCGCCAGCTTTCCCAGGTATCCACGTCAATTTCGGCAGGCTTGTCGGTCACGCTCTCCACCAGACTGGCGGCCAGCGCATGAACCTCTTCCTGACTCAGGGCGCCGATCAGACCAAATGTCAGGGTGCCTAAATCATGAATGTTGCCCTCGTCATCCGTCAGCGTGAGGAGAAAATTAGCCCGGGTGAAAGCATTGTTGAGCTCATTCAGCTCGGTTAGCGATGCTTCATGAAGGTTGATGGTCACGACGTAGCGTGTGATGTCACCACTGCTCATAATTCACCTCATTGTTATCATGGAAGTTTTCTTAGCATAGTCGATAGTTTGCGTTTGGCGACTCAGAGACGACATTCCCCTCCGTAACGACGAAGGGGAACAGGCGTTAATTTCGGGACAGGTAATCGACGATTTTTTGCGTATCGGCAAGCGAACAGAGACGCGTGCCCTGGTTGATGGTGGCGGCGCTACCCGCCGCCACGCCGTAGCGTGTCATCTCGAGCAGAGACGCGCCCTGCGCCAGTTTTAGCGTCATCGCACCCACCATGCTATCGCCCGCGCCAACCGTGCTCTGGCTCTTCATCGGCGGTGGGACAACCTGAACGGACGACGATTCATCGACTGCCAGCGCCCCCTGAGGGCCAAGGGAGACGACTACGCGCCGCGCTTTACCGCTTCGCACCAGCTCCTGCGCGGCGGTGCGCACATCATCAGGCTGCGTCAGTTCGCGGTTGACCAGCGCGCTTAACTCTTTCTGGTTGGGTTTGACCAGCTCCAGATTGCCCGGCACCAGAGCCGCCTGCAGGGCCTCGCCGCTGCTGTCGACTATGCAGCGGATACCGCGCTGCTGCGCGGCCTGAATCAGCGCCGTCAATTTTTCCGTGCTTACGCCGGGCGGCAGGCTGCCGCTTACCACCAGCAGCGCGCCGCTTTCTATCGTCAGCACTTTTTCTTCAAGCTGACGAAACTCGTCATCGCTGAGTTTCGCGCCCGGCATGACAAAACGGTACTGCTCGCCGCTGGATTCTACGTGGACATGCAGGTTTTGCCGCGTCCAGTCTTTGGCCTCAACGGTTTCAACGGCCACCTGTTCATCGGCCAGCAGAGAGACCAGGTGTTCACCGGTGGCACCGCCTGCGGGGAAAATTGCCGTGGCTTTGCCGCCGAGGTGTGTAATGGCGCGCGCCACGTTGATCCCGCCGCCTCCGGGCTCAAAGACCGGGGCGCTGCAGCGCAATTTACCTTCCGGGTAAATCTGCGGCGTCAGGGTGGCGGAATCCAGGGAAGGGGAGAGCGTCAGAGTATAAATAGAAACCATCATTACCTCCTTTTAGCATGGGTTCTTATTAGCCTGGCACCATTTGTCAGGAAGGCAATGTAAATAACAGTATGATTTTAAATATGAATACTGACGAAAAGTGAGGCGGGGGATATATAAAATAAAACGCTTTTTGAGATCGTTCTTATTCAAAAAATGAAATAAGAAAACATTGCTATGTTATTTGCGGCTTTTTATAATTTGTTACCTTTCTCTGGACGCCTTGTCATTGATCCTCAAGAAAGATTCCGGGACCGTGTGGTCTCTTTTTTTGTTGTACGGACTCCTTAATAAAATGAAGCTTTTAAAGACAGTGCCCGCTGCACTGATGCTGGCGGGTGGCGTGTTTGCGGCTATGAACGCGACCGCTGATGATACCGTTTTTACTGTCATGGACGATCCTTCCACCGCGAAAAAACCGTTTGAAGGTAACCTGAACGCCGGATACCTGGCACAATCCGGTAACACGAAAAGCTCTTCTCTGACGGCGGACAGTACGCTCACCTGGTACGGTAATACCACCGCCTGGTCTCTGTGGGGTAATGCCAGCAACACTTCCGCTAACGACGAACGTTCTTCCGAGAAGTATGCGGTAGGCGGACGTAGCCGTTACAACATGACCGACTATGACTACCTGTTTGGTCAGGCAAGCTGGTTAACCGACCGTTACAACGGTTATCGCCAGCGCGATGTATTCACCGCCGGTTATGGTCGCCAGTTCCTGAACGGTCCGGTACACAGCTTCCGTTTTGAATTCGGTCCGGGTGTGCGTTATGACGAGTACACCAATGGCGATACTAAAACCCAACCGCTCGGTTACGCTTCCGGTACCTATGCCTGGCAGATGACTGACAACACCAAATTTACCCAGGGTGTTTCTGTATTTGGTGCCGACGATACGACGCTGAACTCTGAGACGGCGCTGAACGTGGCTATCAACGAACACTTTGGCCTGAAAGTCGCCTACAACGTGACCTGGAACTCTTCACCACCAGAATCTGCACCGGATCATACCGACCGCAGAACCACGGTTTCACTGGGTTATAGAATGTAATAAAAGCGGGCCGATGATGATGTCGGCCCGTTTATTGTCTGCGGTCTTTAGACGTCCCTTCTGATGACTTGTCTTCGCCCCTAGCCCCAAATCATTGCCGCCCAACGGAGTAGCAGCATTGCGCCGCAGATGGCAATCAGCACCAGCACCATTTTCCAGTGTTTTACGGCAAATCGTTTAGTTGGCATAACCTAATCCTTGTTGGTTGATATCCCCAGTCTACCAAACAGGGCCGAAATATGCCCCTTCTCAGGATCGATTGGGTTATGCCAGCGCAGGATTCGGCTCAGAACCAGTGGAATCGTTCGGCGAGAATCAACAATAAACCTGTGGCGGAAAGGATGTTCAATATCACAACCGTTCTACTGGATACGTTCATGGTATGCACCTTTGGGTTTAAAGACCTGTTCAAGAGTAGCCCAGCATCTTTGAAATGCGAGCGCAGGGGAGAAGCAACCTGCAAATTCGTACGAAAGCGCCAGCCCATCAATCTGGCCGCAGAGGGTGCAATCTCCTTGCCGTTAGTGTTAACATTACGTCGCTTGCCGTAAATCCGCATTAATCTGAATTCGGCTGGTGAATGATGACGAACCAATTTGACGATTGTTGGTCAGATGGTGTCGTAATCTATTGTCAAATCACGATTATTTTCTTTGTATATGCTCTTATGTGTGGGGCATCACTGCAAATAAGGATATAAAATGCCTGTAATTACTCTTCCTGATGGCAGCCAACGCCATTTCGACCGTGCTGTTAGCCCAATGGATGTTGCCCTGGACATTGGTCCTGGTCTCGCGAAAGCGACTATCGCTGGCCGCGTTAACGGTGAGCTGGTGGATGCTTCCGATCTGATCGAAAACGATGCGACGCTTGCAATCATCACTGCGAAAGACGAAGAAGGTCTGGAGATCATTCGTCACTCCTGCGCGCACCTGTTAGGCCATGCCATCAAACAGCTGTGGCCAAACACCAAAATGGCGATCGGTCCGGTTATCGACAATGGTTTCTACTATGACGTTGACCTTGACCACACCCTGACTCAGGAAGATATCGACGCGCTCGAAAAACGCATGCACGAGCTCGCCGAAACGAACTATGACGTCATCAAGAAGAAAGTCAGCTGGCACGAAGCGCGTGAAACCTTCGTGAAGCGCGGCGAGAGCTATAAAGTCTCTATTCTTGACGAAAACATTTCGCATGATGACAAGCCTGGCTTGTACCATCACGAAGAATACGTCGACATGTGCCGTGGACCGCACGTGCCGAACATGCGCTTCTGTCATCACTTTAAGCTGATGAAGATCGCGGGCGCCTACTGGCGTGGCGACAGCAACAACAAAATGTTGCAGCGTATTTATGGTACCGCGTGGGCTGATAAAAAAGCCCTGAACGCATACCTGCTGCGCCTGGAAGAGGCGGCGAAGCGTGACCACCGTAAAATCGGTAAGCAGCTTGACCTGTACCACATGCAGGAAGAAGCGCCGGGTATGGTGTTCTGGCATAACGACGGCTGGACTATCTTCCGTGAACTGGAAACTTTCGTACGCTCCAAACTGAAAGAGTACCAGTATCAGGAAGTGAAAGGCCCGTTCATGATGGACCGTGTGCTGTGGGAAAAAACCGGCCACTGGGACAACTACAAAGATGCGATGTTCACCACCTCGTCTGAGAACCGTGAATACTGCATCAAGCCAATGAACTGTCCGGGCCACGTTCAGATCTTCAACCAGGGTCTGAAATCCTACCGCGACCTGCCGCTGCGTATGGCGGAGTTCGGTAGCTGCCACCGTAACGAGCCATCAGGTGCGCTGCACGGTCTGATGCGTGTTCGTGGCTTTACTCAGGATGATGCGCATATCTTCTGTACTGAAGATCAGGTCCGTGACGAAGTTAACGCCTGTATTCGTATGGTCTACGATATGTACAGCACCTTTGGCTTCGAGAAGATCGTGGTCAAACTCTCAACGCGTCCGGAAAAACGTATCGGCAGCGATGAGACATGGGATCGCGCAGAAGCGGATCTCGCCGTGGCGCTGGAAGAGAACGGCATTCCGTTCGAATACCAGCTGGGCGAGGGCGCATTCTACGGTCCGAAAATTGAATTTACCCTGTATGACTGCCTCGATCGCGCATGGCAGTGCGGTACTGTACAGCTGGACTTCTCCCTGCCGCAGCGTTTAAGCGCCTCTTATGTTGGCGAAGACAACGAGCGTCAGGTACCGGTAATGATTCACCGTGCAATTCTCGGTTCTCTGGAGCGCTTCATCGGCATCCTGACCGAAGAATTCGCTGGCTTCTTCCCAACCTGGCTTGCGCCAGTGCAGGTCGTGGTGATGAACATTACCGATTCTCAGGCGGATTACGTTAAAGAATTGACGCAGAAACTACAAAATGCGGGCATTCGCGTAAAAGCAGACTTGAGAAATGAGAAGATTGGCTTTAAAATCCGCGAGCACACTTTACGTCGTGTCCCGTATATGTTGGTCTGTGGTGATAAAGAGGTGGAAGCAGGCAAAGTTGCCGTTCGCACTCGCCGTGGTAAAGACCTGGGCAGCCTGGACGTAAGTGAAGTGATTGAGAAGCTGCAACAAGAGATTCGCAGCCGCAGTCTTCAACAACTGGAGGAATAAGGTATTAAAGGCGGAAAACGAGTTCAAACGGCACGTCCGAATCGTATCAATGGCGAGATTCGCGCCCAGGAAGTTCGCTTAACAGATCTTGAAGGTGAACCACTGGGGATTGTGAGTCTGAGAGAAGCGATCGAAAAAGCTGAAGAAGCTGGAGTAGATTTAGTTGAAATCAGCCCTAACGCCGAACCGCCAGTTTGTCGTATCATGGACTACGGCAAGTTCCTTTATGAAAAGAGTAAGTCTTCTAAGGAACAGAAGAAGAAGCAAAAAGTTATCCAGGTTAAGGAAATCAAATTCCGTCCTGGTACCGACGATGGCGATTATCAGGTAAAACTCCGCAGCCTGATTCGCTTTCTGGAAGATGGCGATAAGGCCAAGATCACACTGCGTTTCCGCGGTCGTGAGATGGCCCACCAACAGATTGGTATGGAAGTGCTTAACCGCGTCCGTGACGATCTGAGTGAACTGGCAGTAGTCGAATCCTTCCCTACGAAGATCGAAGGCCGCCAGATGATCATGGTGCTCGCTCCTAAGAAGAAACAGTAAGGCCTTCAAGCAGCAAAATCTGTGGAGCCTTCGGGTTTCATAGGTTTTGTTCGCCTATGTTTCGTTTATTTAACAATGCGAAGTGGAAGTTATTAAGATGCCAAAAATTAAGACCGTACGCGGTGCTGCTAAGCGCTTCAAAAAAACCGGTGGTGGTGGATTTAAGCGTAAGCACGCAAACCTGCGTCATATTCTGACCAAAAAATCTACTAAGCGTAAACGTCACCTGCGTCCAAAAGGCCTCGTTTCTAAAGGCGATCTGGGTCTGGTTATCGCGTGCCTGCCGTACGCATAAGCCGTTAACGTTTAATTTTTTACTAAGAATATAGATACAGGAGAGCACATATGGCTCGCGTAAAACGTGGTGTAATTGCACGTGCACGTCACAAGAAAATTTTGAAACAAGCTAAAGGCTACTACGGTGCGCGTTCACGCGTATACCGCGTTGCCTTCCAGGCTGTTATCAAAGCAGGTCAGTACGCTTACCGTGACCGTCGTCAGCGTAAGCGTCAGTTCCGTCAACTGTGGATTGCGCGTATCAACGCAGCAGCACGTCAGAACGGTATTTCTTACAGCAAATTCATCAACGGCCTGAAAAAAGCCTCTGTTGAAATCGACCGTAAGATCCTGGCTGACATCGCAGTATTCGACAAAGTAGCGTTCACCGCTCTGGTCGAAAAAGCGAAAGCAGCACTGGCATAAGCCAGTTGAGAGAGGGGGCTTTGCTCCCTCTTTTCATTTAACACCATCAGAAGATTGACATTTATCCGTCCAAGCTTTTCAATAAGGTCTTAACGGTTTTTACCAGACAAGGTAACGCAAGCATGAATGCTGCTATTTTCCGCTTCTTCTTTTACTTTAGCACCTGATTTCAGGAGGCTAGCGCGTGAAAGATGAAACGAAAAACAGCGCCAGATAAGCCTCCCGATGGAGGCTTTTTTTGTGCCTGAATTTGAGAGAATAACTCCACCAAATCGGTGTCTGCACCGACATAATGAGGAAAATCATGTCACATCTCGCAGAGCTGGTTGCCAGTGCAACAGCCGCCATTAATCAGGCCTCAGATGTTGCCGCGTTAGACAATGTCCGCGTCGAATATCTTGGGAAGAAAGGGCACCTGACCCTTCAGATGACAACCCTGCGTGAGCTGCCGGCAGAAGAACGCCCGGCAGCAGGTGCGGTGATTAACGAAGCCAAAGAGCAGGTACAGCAGGCGCTGAACGCGCGTAAAGCCGAGCTGGAAAGCGCGGTGCTGAATGCGCGTCTGGCCGCAGAGACGATCGACGTTTCTCTGCCGGGTCGCCGTATCGAAAACGGTGGTCTGCATCCGGTTACCCGCACCATCGATCGCATTGAAAGTTTCTTCGGTGAGCTCGGCTTTACCGTGGCGACTGGCCCGGAAATCGAAGATGATTACCACAACTTCGACGCCCTGAACATTCCTGGCCATCATCCGGCACGCGCTGACCACGACACTTTCTGGTTCGACGCTACGCGTCTGCTGCGTACTCAGACCTCCGGCGTTCAGATCCGTACCATGAAGGATCAGGAGCCGCCAATCCGCATTATCGCGCCGGGCCGAGTCTATCGTAACGACTACGATCAGACCCACACGCCAATGTTCCACCAGATGGAAGGTCTGATTGTTGATAAAAACATCAGCTTCACCAACCTGAAGGGCACGCTGCACGATTTCCTGAACAACTTCTTTGAGGAAGATCTGCAGGTTCGTTTCCGCCCGTCCTACTTCCCGTTCACCGAACCGTCTGCGGAAGTTGACGTGATGGGTAAAAACGGCAAATGGCTGGAAGTGCTGGGCTGCGGCATGGTGCATCCAAACGTGCTGCGCAACGTGGGTATCGATCCGGAAGTTTACTCCGGCTTTGCTTTCGGCATGGGCATGGAGCGTCTGACCATGCTGCGTTACGGCGTGACCGACTTACGTGCATTCTTCGAAAACGATCTGCGTTTCCTCAAACAGTTTAAATAAGGGCAGGACAGAACAATGAAATTCAGTGAACTGTGGTTACGCGAGTGGGTGAACACCACGCTGGACAGCGACGCGCTTTCTAACCAGATCACCATGGCGGGTCTGGAAGTGGACGGCGTTGAGCCGGTTTCCGGTGCCTTCAACGGCGTGGTCGTTGGCGAAGTGGTCGAGTGCGGCCAGCACCCTAATGCTGACAAACTGCGCGTAACAAAAGTAAACGTGGGCGGTGACCGTCTGCTGGATATCGTCTGCGGTGCGCCAAACTGCCGTCAGGGCCTGAAGGTGGCCGTGGCGACCGTCGGTGCGATGCTGCCGGGTGATTTCAAAATTAAAGCGGCTAAGCTGCGCGGCGAGCCGTCTGAAGGCATGCTGTGCTCCTTCTCCGAGCTGGGTATTTCCGACGATCACAACGGCATTATTGAGCTGCCGCTGGATGCGCCAATCGGCACCGATATCCGTGAATACCTGAAGCTTGATGACAACACCATCGAAATCAGCGTCACGCCAAACCGTGCCGACTGCTTAGGTATCATCGGCGTGGCGCGCGACGTGGCCGTGCTGAACCAGACCGAACTGAACGCGCCGGACATCGCGCCGGTTGAAGCGACCATCAGTGACGTGCTGCCTATCCAGGTTGACGCTGCGGATGCTTGCCCGCGCTACCTCGGCCGCGTGGTGAAAGGCATCAACGTGAAAGCGCCAACTCCGCTGTGGATGAAAGAGAAGCTGCGCCGCTGCGGTATCCGCTCTATCGACGCCGTGGTTGACGTGACCAACTACGTTCTGCTGGAGCTGGGCCAGCCAATGCACGCGTTCGATAAAGATCGTATCGACGGCGGCATCGTTGTGCGCATGGCGAAAGAGGGCGAAACCCTGGTTCTGCTGGACGGCAGCGAAGCGAAACTGAACGCCGACACCCTGGTGATTGCTGACCACAGCAAAGCGCTGGCAATGGGCGGTATCTTCGGTGGCGAGCACTCAGGCGTCAACGACGAGACGCAAAACGTCCTGCTGGAATGCGCATTCTTCAGCCCGCTCTCCATCACCGGTCGCGCACGCCGCCACGGCCTGCATACCGATGCCTCTCACCGCTACGAGCGCGGCGTTGACCCGGCACTGCAGTACAAAGCGATGGAACGTGCGACCCGCCTGCTGATCGACATCTGCGGCGGTGAAGCGGGCCCGGTTATCGACGTCACCAACGAAGCGGCCCTGCCGAAGCGTGCGACCATCACCCTGCGCCGCAGCAAGCTGGATCGCCTGATTGGTCACCACGTTGCCGATGCGCAGGTAACCGACATCCTGAAACGTCTGGGCTGTGAAGTAACCGAAGGCCAGGACGAATGGAAAGCCGTTGCGCCATCATGGCGTTTCGACATGGAAATTGAAGAAGATCTGGTGGAAGAAGTGGCCCGCGTTTACGGCTACAACAACATCCCTGACGAGCCTGTCCAGGCAGGTCTGGTGATGGGCACCCACCGCGAAGCCGACCTGTCTCTGAAGCGTGTGAAAACCATGCTGAACGACAAAGGCTACCAGGAAGTGATCACCTACAGCTTCGTTGATCCAAAGCTGCAGCAGCTGATCCACCCGGGTCAGGAGGCGCTGATCCTGCCAAGCCCAATTTCCAGTGAAATGTCCGCGATGCGTCTGTCTCTGTGGACGGGCCTGCTGGGCACTGTCGTTTATAACCAGAATCGCCAGCAAAACCGCGTGCGAATTTTCGAAAGCGGTTTGCGCTTTGTACCGGATAATCAGGCAAATTTAGGCATCCGTCAGGATCTCATGCTGGCTGGCGCCATCAGCGGCAACCGCTATGAAGAGCACTGGGACCTGGCAAAAGGCACGGTTGATTTCTACGATATGAAGGGCGATCTGGAAGCGATTCTGGATCTGACCGGTAAATTATCTGAAATTGAATTCCGCGCAGAAGCTATCCCGGCCTTGCATCCTGGCCAGAGCGCAGCGATCTATTTAGACGGCAAACGCGTTGGTTTTATTGGGGTTGTTCACCCTGAGCTGGAGCGTAAGCTGGACCTGAACGGCCGTACCATCGTGTTCGAGCTGGAATGGAACCCTGTGGCTGACCGCGTGATTCCTCAGGCTCAGGACGTCTCCCGCTTCCCGGCAAACCGCCGTGATATCGCGGTTGTGGTCGCGGAAAATGTGCCTGCAGCAGATATTTTGGCCGAATGTAAGAAAGTTGGCGTAAATCAGGTAGTTGGCGTAAACTTATTTGACGTGTACCGCGGCAAGGGCGTAGCAGAAGGTTTCAAGAGCCTCGCTATTAGCCTTATCCTTCAGGATACCAGCCGTACACTCGAAGAAGAGGAGATTGCCGCTACCGTCGCCAAATGTGTAGAGGCATTAAAAGAGCGATTCCAGGCATCATTGAGGGATTGAACCTATGGCGCTTACAAAAGCTGAAATGTCAGAATATCTGTTTGATAAGCTTGGGCTTAGCAAACGGGATGCCAAAGAGCTGGTAGAGCTGTTTTTCGAAGAGATCCGTCGTGCTCTGGAAAATGGTGAGCAGGTAAAACTCTCCGGTTTTGGCAATTTTGATTTGCGAGACAAAAACCAACGTCCGGGCCGCAACCCGAAGACGGGGGAAGATATTCCCATTACAGCCCGCCGCGTGGTGACCTTCAGACCCGGCCAGAAGTTGAAAAGCCGTGTCGAAAACGCAACGCCCAAAGCAGAGTAATATGAACTAACTAAAAAGGCCGCCCACGCGGCCTTTTTTCTTTGCGCTCTCCGGCAAACCCGCCGTAAAATCAATTACATCTCACGCTACTAAAACCGTACACATGCTTGATTATGCCCATCGCCAGCACCGTTCCGATAAGCGTCGCCTGTTTTTGCTGGTGCTGTTGCTCATTGTCGCCGCAGGCGTGAGCCTCTGCGCGGGCGACAGATGGATCGGGCCTGACAGCTGGTGGGGGCCGGACGGGCAGCTCTTCGTCTGGCAAATTCGCCTGCCGCGCACCGTCGCGGTGGTTCTGGTCGGCGCCGCGCTGGCGCTGTGCGGCACCATAATGCAGGCGTTGTTTGATAACCCTCTGGCGGAGCCCGGGCTGCTCGGCGTGTCAAACGGCGCAGGCGTAGGCCTGATTGCGGCGGTAATGCTCGGCGGAGGAGAACTCTCCGGATGGAGTATTAGCCTGAGCGCTATCCTCGGCGCGCTGCTAATCACCGCGATCCTTCTTCGTTTTGCCAGACGGCACTTATCGACCAGCCGCCTGCTGCTTGCCGGCGTGGCGCTGGGGATCATTTGTAGCGCGCTGATGACCTGGGCGGTCTACTTCTCAACATCCTTTGACTTGCGTCAGCTGATGTACTGGATGATGGGCGGCTTTGGAGGCGTTGACTGGCACCAGGGCTGGCTGATGGCGCTGCTGGTACCGGTTATCGTGTGGGCTGCCCTGCAGGCGCAGCCGCTGAATATGCTCGCGCTGGGTGAAACCTCTGCCCGCCAGCTCGGCATGCCGATTGGGTTCTGGCGTAATGTGCTGGTGATCGTCATTGGCTGGCTGGTCGGCGTCAGCGTGGCTCTGGCGGGCGCGATCGGTTTTATCGGGCTGGTTATTCCGCATATGCTGCGTCTGTGTGGCCTCACGGACCATCGGACCCTGCTTCCGGCCTCGGCGGTTGCCGGGGCCGTCACGCTGCTGGTGGCTGATATCATCGCCCGGCTTGCCCTGACGGCCGCAGAGCTGCCGATTGGCGTGGTGACCGCCACGCTGGGCGCGCCGGTATTTATCTGGCTACTATTAAAAGCTGGACGTTAATTCAACAAGCCGTAAGACAACCTGAGGGAATGCTATGCAGTCAGACATCCTGAATACTGAAGTGACCACCATTGATGGCGATAACACCACGCTGGAAGGCTACAAATGCAACGTGCTGCTTATCGTCAACGTGGCATCCAAATGTGGCCTGACGCCGCAGTACGAACAGCTGGAGAACATTCAGAAGGCCTGGGAGAAAGACGGTTTCACCGTGCTGGGCTTCCCGTGCAACCAGTTCCTGGGCCAGGAGCCGGGCAGCGAAGAGGAGATTAAAACCTTCTGCAGCACCACCTATGGCGTGACGTTCCCGATGTTCAGCAAAATCGATGTCAACGGCGAAGACCGCCATCCTCTGTATGCGAAGCTGATCGCTGCCGCGCCGAAGGCCGTTGCGCCGGAAGGAAGCGGTTTTTATGAACGCATGGCCAGCAAAGGCCGCGCGCCGCTTTACCCGGACGATATCCTGTGGAATTTTGAAAAATTCCTGATTGGCCGCGACGGCCAGGTCGTTCAGCGTTTTTCGCCGGATATGACCCCTGAGGATCCGATCGTCATGGAATCGATCAAGCTGGCGCTGGCGAAATAATGTCGTTGCTGATGCAGCTCACGGACGTTGCCGAGCGGGGACGTCTGGAGCCGATAACCGGTACCATCAATGCGGGAGAAATCCTGCATCTTGTCGGGCCAAACGGTGCAGGGAAGAGCACGCTGCTGGCACGGATGGCAGGCATGACCGACGGAGAAGGGCAGATAACGCTGCTGGAGCATACGCTCGCGGACTGGACGCCGGTCTCGCTGGCGCATCGGCGCAGCTATCTCGTACAGCAGCAGGTGCCGCCCTTTGCGATGCCGGTCTGGCACTATCTGATGCTGCATTTGCACGACAAACAACAGACGGCACTGCTGACGGACGTGGCCGCAGCCCTGGGGCTGGAAGATAAACTGTCCCGGTATGCCAGCCAGCTTTCCGGCGGAGAGTGGCAGCGGGTGCGCCTGGCGGCGGTCATTCTTCAGATCCACCCGGCAGGTAATCCTCACGGGAGAATGCTGCTCCTCGATGAACCCATGAGCGGTCTGGACGTGGCGCAGCAGGCGGCACTGGATACGCTGTTAAGCGCCCTGAGCCGAAAAGGTATCGCCGTGGTGATGAGCAGTCATGACCTCAACCACACCCTGCGTCATGCCCACCGGGTGTGGCTGCTGTCGCAGGGAAAGATGATCGCCAGCGGTGCGCGGGATCGGGTGCTTACGCCGCCCCATCTTGCCCGCGCGTACAACATGTCGTTCCGCAGGCTGGATATTGAGGGACATAAGATGCTGATTTCTACCGGGCAGACGTAACCGTTTCTTGCCTCTTAGCACAATTGCACGCTAAATTACGAAAAGAACAAAAAAAGCAGAGGATTCGTCTGAAAATGCGATTCTGGTTTCTCCTGATGGCCGCACTTTTTCTTGCGGGATGCAGTAGCCATCGTGCGCCGCCGCCTAACCCACGGCTTTCAGATTCGATCACCGTCATTGCCAGCCTCAACGATCAGCTGAGCAACTGGCGCGGCACGCCTTATCGCTACGGCGGAATGAGCCGCGGCGGCGTAGATTGTTCCGGCTTCGTTCTGATGACGTTCCGCGACAAGTTTGATTTACAGCTTCCGCGTGAAACGCGCAAGCAGGCCGAAATTGGCACTGAAATTGATAAAGACGATCTTCTGCCCGGGGATCTGGTTTTCTTCAAAACCGGATCGGGTGAAAGCGGTCTTCATGTGGGGATATATGATACAGACAATCAGTTCATTCACGCCTCGACAAGCCGCGGGGTGATGCGCTCTTCTCTTGATAATGTTTACTGGCGTAAAAATTTCTGGCAGGCACGACGTATATAGTCTTTGTCAGACACTTCTCTTATGACGGCATGGTCTCTAATAAATCATGCCGTTTTTTCTCAAATAAGATGCTTAAAGTTAAATTTATCTAAAATTAGCGAATCCTCCATGTGTCTGTTTTATCTAAAACTGGCTATTATTCGGCAACCAGGATAAAATTATTTTAGATTCAGGGATAAATCTGAAAATAAATACGGAACTAATGAAATTAATCTTATTAAAATCAAGACAGTGGAATTGTGTCGGCAATTGCTCCAGGATGTCCTCTCTCATCTTTAATGCGGAGCGAGTGCAATGATTATTACGCTAGATAATGCTTACCAGTCTGAACTGCTGCTTCTGCCTGCTCGTAATAGCGCAGGGGAGCTTAAAGGTTTAGAGGTTCTGGTTAACTTTACTGGCGTCGGCAGCGATGTGCGGATCCCCACTGAGCTCGTTATCCCTCGGCTTTCAACAGCTGAAGAGTTAGTGCTGTTTAACGAAAAATTGCAATTGCTTGATACCTGTAAACTGTTTTTTATTCAGCATCAGTTAATTGCATGGATCAATATTACACCTGCAATAGTTGAATTTTTATTAAGTAATGGAAACGCTGTTTCAATCCTTGAGCGTTACCCGTTTCTTGAGTTTACTGTTAATGAGAATTATCCAGGTTTAAATAACGGAAAGGACGATCTGCAGCTGGCGAGAATGGCAATCCATTTCCCGTTGGTCCTGGCAAACTTTGGCGCAGGCGCCGCATCGCTCAAAGCGGTCTATGATGGATTATTTAAACGGGTTATTCTCGACAAAGGTTTCATTCAGCAGCGTGCCCCGGAGCTCTCTTTCGAGCCTTTTATGCGCGCCATCCTCTGGCAAATCACGCCGCACTGCCAGTCAGTGATCGTCTCGGGCATTGACGACCACGGCCTGTTGCAACGCGTTTTGTCCTTCAATTTTGGCGCCATGCAGGGCGCACTCTGGCCAGCCGTCTCTGCGGAGCACGTTACATCGCTGGTTCAGCAGCGATAACCCTTGCTTTCGCCCGTGTTTAAGTCCGGGTAAACCCTCTACACTAAAAGCAGGAGGACTTATGACCCTGTCTTTTACTGCTCACTGGCATGACGAGTTGCCTGGCTTTTACACCGCACTCAAACCAACACCGTTACAAAATTCACGCCTTATCTGGCACAACGATTTGCTGGCAGAAGAGCTGGCCATTCCGCCTGAGCTGTTTCAGCTTTCAGAGGGCGCTGGCGTCTGGGGCGGTGAAACGCTTCTCGCCGGGATGCAACCTCTGGCTCAGGTCTATAGCGGACATCAGTTTGGCGTCTGGGCGGGGCAGCTGGGCGACGGCAGGGGGATCCTGCTCGGCGAACAACGGCTTCCCAACGGGGAGACGGTTGACTGGCACCTGAAAGGGGCGGGTCTTACTCCCTATTCGCGAATGGGCGACGGGCGCGCGGTACTGCGTTCAACGATTCGCGAGTGCCTGGCGTCCGAAGCGATGCATGCCCTGGGTATTCCCACTACGCGCGCGCTGTCGATTATCACCAGCGATACGCCGGTAGCGCGCGAAACGGTGGAAAAAGGGGCAATGCTGATGCGTATTGCGCAAAGCCATTTGCGCTTCGGCCATTTTGAGCACTTTTACTATCGCCGCGAGCCGGACAAGGTTCGCCAGCTGGCTGATTTTGCCATTCGTCACCACTGGGCGCATTTGCAGGACGAGGCGGATAAATACGTTCTCTGGTTCAGGGATGTGGTTGCCCGTACCGCAAGCCTGATTGCCCGCTGGCAAACGGTGGGCTTTGCGCATGGCGTCATGAATACGGACAACATGTCGATCCTCGGGCTGACCTTTGATTACGGTCCGTTTGGTTTCCTGGACGATTATCAGCCTGGCTATATCTGCAACCACTCCGACTATCAGGGACGTTACAGCTTTGATAATCAGCCCGCGGTTGGCCTGTGGAACCTGCAGCGGCTTGCGCAAACCCTGTCGCCGTTCATCGACGTAGATGCCCTCAACGATGCGCTCGACAGCTATCAGGACATATTGCTGCGAGAATACGGCTCGCTGATGCGCAACAAGCTGGGGCTGATGACGCAGGAGAGGGGCGATAACGACATTCTCAACGGTCTGTTTGCCCTGATGGCGCGCGAGGGCAGCGATTATACCCGTACCTTCCGGATGCTGGGCCAGACGGAGCAGCACAGTGCGGCCTCACCGCTGCGCGACGAGTTTATTGACAGACAGGCGTTTGACGACTGGTTTGCCACTTACCGCGCGCGGCTGCAGCAGGAGCGGGTGGATGACGCTACCCGCCAGACGCAGATGAACGCGACAAATCCCGCGATGGTGTTGCGCAACTGGCTGGCGCAGCGGGCGATTGAGCAGGCAGAGCAGGGGGAGTATGACGAGCTACACCGCCTGCATCTGGCGTTGCGCACGCCGTTTGCCGACCGGGATGATGACTACGTCAGCCGCCCGCCTGACTGGGGCAAGCGGCTGGAGGTCAGCTGTTCAAGCTAGCGATTTTGCCGGGTGGCGGCGTCGCCTTACCCGGCAAAAATTACTGCGCAACCCAGCCGCCATCCATATTCCACGCGGCGCCGCGAACGTTCACGGCGCCCTCGCTGCACAAAAACAGCGCCAGTTCACCCAGCTGCTCCGGGGTAACAAACTCGCCCGAAGGCTGTTTCTCTGCCAGAAGCCGATCGCGAGCCTGCTCCGGCGGCACGCCCTCAGCGATACGTTTGTCGATTTGCTGTTGCACCAGCGGCGTCAGTACCCAGCCGGGGCAGATGGTATTGGCGGTAATACCGGTGCGGGCGGTTTCCAGCGCCAGCGATTTCGTAAAGCCCACTACGCCATGCTTGGCGGCAACGTAGGCTGACTTCTCTTTTGACGCGACCAGCCCGTGAACGGAGGCGATATTAATGATGCGCCCCCAGTTTTTCTCGCGCATGGCGGGCAGCGCCAGCCTGCTGGTGTGAAATACCGAGGAGAGGTTGATGGCGATAATGTCGTTCCATTTCTCCACCGGAAACGCGTCAACCGGGGCGACATGCTGTATCCCGGCGTTGTTGACAAGAATGTCCACGCCGCCAAACTGCGATTCGGCGTAGCGCATCATGGCTTCAATTTGCAGCACGTCACGCAGGTCCGCATCGTGATAGCCCGGCTTTTTGCCCAGTTGCGCAATCTCTTCTCTTGCTGATTCGCTGTCGCCGAAACCGTTGAGGATCAGCTGCGCCCCGGCCTTCGCCAGTACGCGGGCGATCCCAAGTCCAATGCCGCTGGTCGAGCCCGTCACCAGCGCGGTCTTACCGTTCAGATTCATCTTTCTCTCCTTACACAATGCCGGTCAGATAGAACACGGCAATGACAAAAAGCACTGCCAGACTTTTAATGAGGGTGATAGCAAAAATGCCGCCGTAGGCCTGACGATGGCTCAGGCCGGTAATCGCCAGCAGGGTAATCACCGCGCCGTTATGGGGCAGCGTATCCATTCCCCCGCTCGCCATCGAGGCCACGCGGTGCAGCACCTCAAGAGGGATATTGGCGGCGTGGGCGGCGGCGACAAACGAGTCTGACATGGCGGCGAGCGCAATGCTCATCCCGCCGGACGCCGAGCCGGTGATCCCCGCGAGGACGGTCACGCTGATGGCCTCATTCAGCAGCGGATTCGGGATGGCCGCCAGCGCTTTGGATAACACCAGGAACCCGGGCAGGGCGGCGATCACCGCGCCGAAACCGTATTCCGAGGCGGTATTCATCGCCGCCAGAATGGCACCGCTCACCGCGGTCCGGCTGCCTTCTGCCAGACGACCCCGGATATTGCGAAAGCCAAAAATCAGCACCAGCACGATACCGGAGATCAGCGCCGCCTCGACGGCCCAGATGGCGGTGATCTTGCCCACCTCGGTGACAATCGGTTTCGCCAGGCCTGGCAGAGTAAGCTGGTGGGTTGTGCCGTACCAGCCGGGGATCCAGCGGGTAAACAGCAGGTTCAGTATGCCCACCACCAGCAGCGGGGAGATAGCAATCAGCGGGTGCGGAAGGTTAATGTTATCCGGCGTCTCGGGTTCATTTTTCAGATCCGTGCCGTAGCCTTCGTTGTTATTGAACGCCTTACGACGCTGGCGCTCCAGCCAGAGCAGGCCAAAGACGATAATAAACAGAGAGCCAATAAGCCCAAGCCACGGCGCGGCCCAGGCGTTCGTGCCAAAGAAGCTGGTGGGGATGATATTCTGGATCTGCGGCGTGCCGGGCAGGGCGTCCATGGTAAACGAAAATGCCCCCAGCGCCACGGTGGCCGGGATCAGCCGCTTGGGGATGCCGCTCTGGCGGAACAGTTCCGCGGCAAACGGATACACCGCAAATGCCACCACGAACAGCGACACGCCGCCGTAGGTTAACAGCGCGCACACCAGGACGATCACCGGAATGGCGTGGCGACGACCGAGGATCTGAATCGCGGCCGCGACGATGGATCGTGAGAAACCGGAAAGCTCAATCAGCTTGCCGAAAACGGCCCCCAGCAGGAACACCGGGAAGTAGAGCTTGACGAAGCCCACCATCTTTTCCATAAACAGGCCGGTAAACGTCGGGCCGACGGCACCCGGATCGGTCAGCAGCACGGCGCCGAGCGCCGCAATCGGCGCAAACAAAATAACGCTGTATCCGCGATAGGCCGCCAGCATCAGCAGCGCCAGCGCCGCCAGGGCAATTAACACACTCATTACGACTCCTCACTTTAGTTATTATTCGGATACCAACGAGATGCTTAACGCTCGACGGTCAGAGCAATGCCTTGCCCGCCGCCCACGCACAGGGTGACGAGCCCTTTTTTGACGTCACGGCGCTCCATTTCGTACAGCAGCGTCACGAGGATGCGGCAGCCGGAGGCGCCAATCGGATGACCCAGGGCGATAGCGCCGCCGTTAACGTTCACCCTGCGCTCATCCCAGCCGAGCTGCTTGCCCACCGCCAGCGCCTGGGCGGCAAAGGCTTCATTGGCTTCAATGAGGTCCACGTCATCGAGCGTCCAGCCCGCCCGCACCAGCGCCGTCCGGCAGGCGCTGACCGGTCCGATGCCCATTACCGACGGGTCAACGCCCGTCACGGCGTAGCTCACGATGCGACCGAGGATCGGCAAACCGCTCTCCCGCGCCTTTTCGTCGCTCATCAGCAGCACCGCGGCGGCACCGTCGTTGAGCGACGACGCATTTCCGGCCGTGACCGTGCCTTCCGCCTGCAGAAAGGCGGGGCGCAGCTGCGCCAGCTGCTCAGCGGTGGTGCCAGGCCGGGGCTGTTCGTCACGGCTGACGATAAGCGGCGGTTTTTTGCCCTGTTTTACCGTCACCGGCGCTATCTCGGCGTCAAACCGACCCGCTTCAATGGCAAAGGCCGCTTTTTGCTGCGACCGGGCGGCGAAGGCGTCCTGCTGCTCGCGGGAAATGGCATTCTCCCGGGCGACGTTTTCAGCGGTGATCCCCATGTGGTAATCGTTGAACGCGTCCCACAGCCCGTCGGTAATCATGCTGTCCTGCAGTCCCGTATGGCCAAAACGCAGCCCTGAACGCGCGCCGTCCAGCAGATAGGGGGCGTTGCTCATGCTCTCCTGACCGCCAGCGATAGCCACGTCCGCGTCGCCGCAGCGGATCGCCTGCGCGGCGAGCTGCACCGCTTTTAGGCCCGCGCCGCAGACCAGGTTGACCGTTGTCGCCGGCGTGCTGACGGGTAATCCGGCGGCGATGGCCGTCTGACGCGCGGGGTTTTGCCCGCATCCCGCCGTCAGCACCTGTCCGAAAATCAGTTCATCTACCTGTTCTTCGAGAAGATTGCTGTTCTCCAGCAGGTGCCGCACCGCGACGGCCCCCAGCTCAACCGCTGAAAGGGACGATAGCGAGCCGCGAAAACTGCCTATGGGGGTCCGCGTTGCCCCGACAATCATGACTTCTTTCATCGTGAGTCCTCAGTTGAAGCGCATCTCGCGAACGTCGTCCGCCACAATCATTTTCCCGGCTGTCTTAGCCGCAATTTCGTCGATGCTGACGCCGGGAGCGTATTCCCGCAGGATGAACGCGCCGTCCTCGATCTCCAGCAACGCGAGGTCGGTCAAGACCCGACGGATGCAGCCCGCGCCCGTGAGCGGCAGCGTGCAGCGCGGCAGCAGCTTAGACTCACCGCTTTTCGAGGCGTGGGTCATCACCACAATGATGTTCTGCGCCCCTGCGACGAGATCCATTGCGCCGCCCATGCCCTTCACCATCTTTCCGGGGATCATCCACGAGGCGATATTGCCCTCGACGTCCACTTCAAACGCGCCCAGCACGGTCAGGTCGACATGACCGCCGCGGATCATGGCAAACGACTGGGCCGAGTCGAAAATGGCCGCGCCGGTGCGCGCGGTTACGGTCTGTTTACCGGCGTTGATCATGTCAGCGTCAAGGCTCTGCTCGTCAGGAAAAGCCCCCATCCCCAGCAGCCCGTTTTCTGACTGGAGCATCACGTCCATCCCGTCCGGAATGTAGTTCGCCACCAGGGTAGGAATACCGATCCCCAGGTTGACGTAATACCCGTCGCGCAGCTCGCGGGCGACGCGCATGGCCATCTGTTCACGGGTTAACATCGTCAGACTCCTTCCGCGCGCAGGGTGCGCTGTTCAATGCGTTTTTCAAACTGGCCGACAATCAGCCTGTCGACGTAAATTCCCGGGGTATGAATGGCCGACGGGGGCAGCTCGCCCGGTGCAACAATCTCTTCCACCTCAACGACCGTTATCCGGCCCGCCGTTGCCATCAGCGGATTAAAATTTTGCGCGGTATGCCGATAGACAACGTTGCCGTACCAGTCCGCTTTCCAGCCCTTAATGAGCGCGAAATCGCCGGTAATGGCCTCTTCAAGGATGTAGTGCTTCCCCGAAAACTGGCGCACGTCTTTGCCGGCAGCCACGGGCGTGCCGTAGCCGGTGGCCGTGTAAAATGCCGGAATGCCCGCGCCGCCCGCGCGCACCTTTTCCGCCAGCGTGCCCTGAGGCGTGAGTTCAATCTCCAGTTCGCCGCTCAGCACCTGCCGCTCGAACAGGGCGTTCTCGCCGACGTAAGAGGCCACCACTTTGCGAACCTGCCGCGTTTCGAGCAGTATCCCGAGACCGAAACCGTCCACGCCGCAGTTGTTTGATACCACCGTCAGATCTTTCACCTGACGGCGTCTGACCTCTGCAATCAGGTTCTCCGGAATCCCGCACAGGCCGAAGCCGCCCGCCAGCAAGGTCATTCCGTCCGTCAGCCCTTCCAGCGCCTGCGCATAGCTGCCGACGCGCTTGTCCAGTCCCGCCATAGTTATCCCTCCCGTTATCCGTGCCAGTATCATTAGGGGCGGCGACTCATTTGTTAATTTTGAATTTGTGACCCACTCATTTGGTTTTTTTATTAATTTACTGTTAACTAAAATTTTTCAATTAGTTAACAGGATGAAAAATGAGAATGAGTGTCAAACAGTTACGCGCGTTTTTAGCGGTAGCTCACACTCTCAATTTCGCGCACGCCAGCGAACGGCTGAATCTTTCCCAGCCGGCCCTGAGCCTGACGATTAAAGCGCTGGAGGATGCGCTCGGTGGACCGCTGCTGCAGCGGAGCACGCGCAAGGTCGCGCTGACGCAGGAGGGAGAGACGTTTTTGCCGATGGCGCGCCAGCTGCTTGCCGACTGGGATAACGTCGAAGAGGCGATGCACCAGTGCTTTACCCTGCAGCGCGGTAAAATTTCGGTTGCGGCCATGCCGTCGTTTGCCGCGAATGTCCTGCCCGAGGTGCTAAAAGCGTTTCGCGATCGCCATGCCGGGATCAACGTCACCGTGCATGATGTCATTAACGAGCAGGTGATAGAGATGGTGCGGGAAGGGCGGGTCGAGATGGGCATCGCCTTTGAGCCCGCGCCAACGCACAACCTGCTGTTTACCCCGCTGGGCCTCGACAGGTTTGTGGCCATTGTGCCAAAAGATTCCTCGCTGGCAGGCAAGAAGCGCCTGTCATGGGAAGAGCTGCTGACGCTGGATTTCATCACCCTGCAGCGCCCTTCGGCGGTACGTCTGATGATGGAGGAGGAGCTGGCGCGAAGCGGCAGAAAGCTGGACGTGGCGCTGGAGAGTCATCAGCTGGTGACGGTCGGGCGAATGGTCGCGAGCGGGCTGGGCGGCAGCGCCGTTCCGGCGCTCTGCGAGGCGCAGATGACGGCGCTGGGCGCGGTCTGTATTCCGCTGGATAACCCGCCGATAGAAAAGTGCATTGGAGCGATCCATCCAGGACACACGCAGCTCTCTAAAGCGGCGCATGCCCTGCTGGAAACGCTGAAAGATTTTTACCAGCCCAATCAGGGGGCGAGAAACACCTGCGGCGCGGCGTGAGCCGGATGCCTGCCGACGATAACCTGCGCGCCGTACCAGCGCGCCAGCGCGTCGGCCTGCAAAACGGTTTCCGGTGCTCCCTGGGACACGATTCTGCCGTCATGCAGCAGCAGGATGCGGTCCGCCCACAGCGCCGCCAGATTAAGGTCGTGCAGCACCGCGCAAACGTGCAGATGACCCCGACGGGTCAGGGATTTCAGCAGGCGCAGCAGATGCTGCTGGTGATAGAGATCCATCGCAGACGTGGGTTCATCAAGGAACAGCCAGCCGCGCGGCGCGCCGTCGCACCAAAGCTGAGCCAGCGCGCGGGCGAGCTGGATGCGCTGCTGCTCGCCGCCGGAGAGTGCGGCAAACTGCCTGCCCGCCAGCGGTAAACAGCCGGTGACGGCCATGACCTCCTCAATAACCGTCGCTTCAGGCGTGCGGGTCCAGGGCGCTCGCCCCATACCGACGACCGCCTCAACCGGCCAGTCAAATCCGAGCTGCGTGTTCTGGCGCATTACCGCCCGGTAGCGGGAAAGCCTGTTCGGCTGCCAGGCCGCAAGCGGTGTGCCCGCCAGGCTGCACCGTCCGCCCGCAGGTTTAAGGTAGCCGGTCAGCAGCCGCAACAGCGTTGATTTCCCGGCGCCGTTGGGGCCAATCAGCGCCACCAGCTCGCCCTGAGATAAGGTCAGCGACACGTCGTCAATCAGCGTGCGTTGTCCGGCGCGAAAAACAAGGTTTTCAGCACAATAGCGTTCAGCCATGCGCACCTCCGCGACGAAAGATAAGCCACAGAAACCACGGCGCGCCGAGAAGGCTGGCCAGTAAGCCGACCGGCATTTCCGCCGGTGCGACCAGGCTGCGCGCCAGCGTATCGGCAACCAGCAGAAGCAACGCGCCGGCCAGCACCGAGCCGGGGAGCACGGCCCGGTGGTCGGCTCCCAGCCACATGCGCACCAGGTGCGGCACCACCAGGCCGACAAAGCCGATCACGCCGCTGACCGCAACGGCGGCGGCCACCAGCAGGGCGCTGCACAACAGCAGGATCCGCTGCACGGCGGCAACCTCCACGCCGAGGTAATGTGCCTCTTCGTCACCCAGCTGCAGCAGGTTGAGGGCGCCTGCCAGACGCCAGATCGCGAGCACGGTGGGAACCATCAGCGACGCGACGGCCAGCAGCGTTGACCACTGCGCCTGGCCGAGGCTGCCCATTCCCCAGAGCGAAAGCTGGCGAAGCTGGGCATCATTGCTGAGCCATGACAGCACCCCGACGGCCGCGCCGCACAGGGCGTTGATAGCAATTCCCACCAGCAGCAGGCGCGACAGGGAAGCGTCACGCTGTCGGCTGAGCAGGAAAATCACGAAGGTGGCGGCCAGCGCGCCGAGAAACGCCGCCAGCATTGGGGCATACAGCATCACCAGTGCAGGCAGCGAGAGCGGAAGAACCACCCACAGCGCAACGGCGAGCGCCGCGCCGCTGCTGATGCCGAGCAGTCCCGGGTCCGCCAGCGGATTTCGAAACAGCCCCTGCATCACGCAACCCGCCAGCGCCAGTGAACCGCCGATCGCCAGCGCCAGCAGCACGCGAGGCAGGCGGATTGTCAGCCAGATTTGACGCAGCGCCTCGTCGGTCCCGTTCCACAGCAGGCTGATCGGCAGGTGTAATGCCCCAACCCCGGTCGCTGCGAGCGTCATGATGGTCAGGATCGCGGTCAGCATCCATAACGATAAGGCGATCCGCCGGGACATCAGGGCAGCAGCTCCGCTTTGGCACGCAGCTGCTGGATGGCTTCCGGCGTTCTCACGCTGAAGCCCAGCAGCGCCATATCGTCAATCGCCAGCACCTGCTTGTTCCGTCCCGCCGGGGTTTGCGCCAGGCCGGGCAGCGTCCACAGATTTGCTTCACCGCCCAGGGCGTTGAGACCGTCCTGAGAAATCACCACCAGATCGGGTTGGCTGGCTATCGTGCCTTCCTGAGAAAGCGGCTGATAGCGGGTAAACCCCTGCATCGCGTTCTGCAGCCCCGCCGCACGAATGGCAGCATCCGCGCCGGTCTGTTGTCCGGCGGCCATGGCGGTCATCCCGCCGTGGTTGAGAATAAACAGTACCCGCTTATTGAGCGGCGACGCGGGAAGCGCCGACAGTGCCTGGCGCAGCGTGCTGCGCAGGACCTCCCCCTCGACCTCGCGGTGCGTCGCTTCAGCGACGATCCGCACCTTTTCGTCAATGACGTTCAGGTCGTTACTGGCAGGAACAGCGATCACCCTGACGTGGCTTTGCTCAACCTGCTTTAGCGCCAGAGACGGCTGCGCCTGAGCGCTGGCCAGCACCAGCGTGGGGCGCATGGATAAGATCCCTTCCGCATTGAGCTGGCGCAGATAGCCCACGTCAGGCAGCGAATTCGCCGCCTGCGGCCACTGGCTGGTGCTGTCGCGGGCCACCAGCGAGGGCGCCGCGCCGAGAGCGTAGACAATCTCGGTGACGTCGCCGCCGAGGGTAACGATTTTCTCCTGCGGCGCCGCAGACGCCAGCAGGGGCAGGGCGCTAAGCAGGGCAAGCCACCGTTTCATGCGGCCAGCCCTTTCGCCGTTAAGGCGTCAATCTGGCTGCGCCACTGGCTCTGCTCCGGTTCGCCTTCCGTACGCTGGCCGTACAGCTGGGCGATTTGCGTTCCGTCGGCGGCAAACAGCTCCAGGCTGGTGACATGCCCGTCAGCCGTCGGCTTGCGCGTGACCCACGTTTCCGCAATGGATCCTTCAAGCAGATGCAGGGTAAAGGTTGGGTTAAAGACGTTCAGCCAGCCTTTCATTGGCACCAGCTTTTCCACCGCGCCGGTGAAGATCTGCACGCAGCCGCGGTTGCCGACGAAGATCATGATTTCGTTACCGTCCCGACGCGCCGTCTCCAGGAGCTGTGCCAGCGCGGTGTTTTCTACCCGGCAGGCCAGATCGTCACCCACCAGGCGAAACGCCTGCTGGCGGCTGAGGTTATGGCGCTTGAGCAGGCTGAAGAACTGATGAACGTCGGTCATGGCGCGCCACTCGTTATCCACGAGAGCGGCATTTGCGTTTTCTGCATGAGCCGGAGCATCGGCTATCCTCAACGCCAGCGGCGGGTTGTCGGCAAAGATAAAGCGGGTCAGCACGTCGCCCCAGGCGGAAACGTCGGTGTTGTCCGTGGCGTAGACCTTCAGCAGGGCATCGCCCTGGTGATCGAAGAACTGAATGCTCTGCCGCTCGCCGCGTGCGGTGGCTTCACTGATGTGAAACACGCTCGACCACTGGTTGAGGAACAGGCGCAGATCCAGCGCGCGCGGGTTCAGCACCAGCCCGGCGTGGCCGTTCAGGTGCTGGTTGGTAAATCTCCCGACCTGCTCGTGTACGGCGTATTCGTTGCGGCAGATACATTTGGTTTCGCCCACCGCCTCCAGCGCGCCCAGGATCTCGCGGATTTCACCGCGCAGTCGCCAGGCGTCGTGACCTACGCGGGCAAAGGTCAGCTCTGCTTCACTGATGTTCATTAACCCCGCGACGTCGCGCGCGTACATACCCGGATTGGCTTCTTTTAGCTCAAGCCAGCGCGTGTAGTGATTCATTGTCTCTTCCTTCTGAATAGTTGCCCCGAAGGGAATTACCACTGATAGCTTACGAAAATCTTGCCGTTACGACCGTCCTGCGGAATGCCCTGAGGTGACCAGTACGCTTTGTCAAAGGCGTTGCCCAGCACCAGCGTGGTGGTCACGCCTTTGAGCCGCTCCTGGCCTTTGTAGCTCACGTAGAAATCGTTGACCGCATAGCCCGGCTGCTTGCTGTAGCTGCCGCTGATATGCGTTGAGCGATCGACAAAAGTACCGATCCAGCCGACGGAGAACCCGCTTTGCGCCACCGGGATATCCAGCTTGCTGGTGACGGTGTCCGGGTTAATGCTGGAGATGTACTCGCCCGTATCGGTGTCTTTCCCGCGCGTGCGGTTGTAGGCCAGATCGAGGCTGAAGAGATCGGCCGAGTATTTTGCCATCATATCCCAACCCCAGATTTTGGCGTTCGGAACGTTGTACGACATGGTGGTCGCGGCGGCAAAATCGACGGTGGTGGAGATATAGTCTTTGGCTTTGGTGTCGAAATAGCTGGCTTTAAACTCCAGCGCATCGTTGGCAAGCATCAGATTGTCAAAGCGCAGGCCAAAACCAAACTCCTGCGTTTCGTTGGTTTCCGGGCGCAGGTTCGGGTTTGGCACCCAGTAGTTGGTATAGAAGCGGCCAATGGAGAAGTGTTTGGCGTCGTTATACATTTCGCCCATGGTCGGCGCGCGGAAGGCCTGCGCGTAAGAGCCAAACAGCATCAGCCAGTCGGTTGGGCTGATGGTTAACCCGGCGCGGGATGACCACTTGTCTGCATCCACATCTTTGTAGCCGTCGCTGCTGCCGCGGTAGCTGTCATAACGCGTGCCGCCCAGCAGGGTAACAGGCAGATCGCGCAGGGTGATCTCATCCTGCAGCCAGCCGGAGCTGAAGTCGATTTTCGCGTCCGGGAAGCCGGTGGTTGCCCCGCCCGGATGCTGCTCCTGACGATAGTATTCCCCGCCGTAGGTCAGAAGGTGTGCTGCAAAGGTGTCGCTGAACAGACGGGTGCGGTTTTCCACCTTGCCGCCTTTGGTGGTCTGCTTGCGGAACTCACCGCTACCGTCGACGTTTTGGGCATTAATGCGCGCTTCGGACCAGTAGACCTTCGCGTCGGCGTCCAGCCAGTCGTACCCTTCCGGTGAAATGTGGTAGCCAACCTGCGCATCGCGCTGGATGGTGGAGCGGTCGGTCATCGGGTTACTGCTGTCCGCCCCGGTGGTTTGCGGGTTTTTCGGCTCCTGAGCGGCGTTGTTGTAGTAGCGCAGGGAGCCGCTCAGGGTCTGGGCGGGGTCGATTTTCCAGCTGCCTTTCGCCAGCATGTTGTTGATGGATTCGTCGTTAGGCGCGGTTGCACCGTCGCTCTGGCGGACATCACCGCGATCCCGGCTGGACCAGGAGACCAGACCGTCAAGCGTATCGGTGCGGCCGTAGGCGCTGGCCCCCATCCCGAGGCTATGATCGCCCGTTGCGCCCGTTCCAAACACGCGGTAGCCGCTGTTTTTACCCGGTTCGAGCAGATCGTTGGCATCGGCGGTGTCATAAGAGATCACGCCGCCCAGCGCGCCGCTGCCGTACAGCAGGGCCGACGGGCCGCGGACCACCTCGATACGTTTGATTAGCGCGGGATCGAGAAAGGTGCTGTTCAGGTGACCGGTGTCGGTGCCCTGACGCACGCCGTCAACCAGCACCAGCACGCCGCGACGGTCATAGCCGCGCAGGTTGACGTCCTGCCCGTTAGTGCGCCCAGTGCCGTCCAGCGTCAGACCGGGGACGTTACGCAGCAGGTCGGCCGCCGAGCTTGCGGTTTGTTTCTCCGGCGCGCTGGCGTCAATTACGCTTACCATCATGGGCGCTTCAAAGGTGCTGCGGGCGTTGCCCGTGGCGGTGACGGTAATGTCGTCTGTGGCGGCGAACGCGACGCCCGGTAGGGTACTGGCAATCGCCAGCGCCAGAAGTGACGGACGTAAAGATGCGGAAGGCAGGTGTGGCATAGCAACTCTCCATAAGAAGTGAAAAGCGCTGGCTGCCTGGGGATAACCTGGGTGGCTGGCGTATTTTTAGGTGTTGTTTATTTTGTGAGGATCAGTTTTCCGGCATGGGTCTGGCGCAGAAGATAGCGCTGTCCGTCATGCTCGATAATGACCCGTCCCTCATCGCCGAGGAGGGTTTTGCTGTCAATGCGACGCTCGGCGGGGGCTGGCGCTGTGTGTGTTTTTTCTGGCGTTGCCGCGCTGTTATCCGTACGTGACATAATGTTTATAAATAACAATCAATGTAACAATGATAATCATTATCAATAAACTGCAAATTGACGGCAAGCATTTTTGTGAAAAAAGGGTGAGGGGATCAAATTTGGGGGTGAGGTGCGGTCTGATGCCCTCACTCCGACCCTCTCCCACAGGGAGAGGGAGAAGGGCACAATCGTAGGTCGGGTAAGCGCAGCGCCACCCGACAATAACATCAGAAGCGAGAATCTACCGCAGCTGCCAGCTTTTCCAGCAGCAGTTCGCTGTCTTCCCAGCTCAGGCACGGGTCGGTGATCGACTGGCCGTAAACCATCTGCTGTCCGGCAACGATTTTCTGCGTGCCTTCTTTGATAAAGCTCTCAGCCATAATCCCTGCAACGGCAGTCGAGCCGCTGCGGATCTGCTGACAGATCTCATCGCAGACGTCCAGCTGGCGGCGATGCTGCTTCTGGCAGTTGCCGTGGCTGAAATCCACCACCAGATGTTCCGGCAGGTCGAACTCGGCCAGCGTTTCGCAGGCCGCCGCAATATCCTGGGCATGGTAATTGGGTTTCTTCCCGCCGCGCATAATGATATGCCCGTAAGGGTTACCGCTGGTCTGGTAGATGGTCATATGACCACTCTTGTCCGGCGACAGGAACATGTGGCTGGCACGGGCAGCGCGGATGGCATCAACCGCGATACGGGTGTTGCCGTCGGTCCCGTTTTTAAAGCCGACCGGGCAGGAGAGGGCAGAGGCCATCTCACGGTGGATCTGGCTTTCGGTAGTGCGCGCGCCAATCGCGCCCCAGCTGATCAGATCGGCGATAAACTGCCCGGTCACCATATCGAGAAACTCGGTCGCCGTCGGAACGCCCAGCTCGTTGACCTGTAAAAGCAGCTTCCGCGCCAGCTCGATGCCGTGGTTAACGCGATAGCTGCCGTTGAGGTCAGGATCGGAAATCAGGCCTTTCCAGCCCACCACGGTGCGCGGTTTTTCAAAGTAGGTGCGCATCACGATCTCAAGGCGATGCTGGTACTTATCCCGCAGTCCCTGGAGTCGTTTTGCATAATCCATCGCGGCATCCAGATCGTGGATGGAGCAAGGCCCAATGACCACCAGAAGACGTTTGTCTTCACCGTTCAGGATTTTTTCAATGCGGCGGCGGGAGGCCGTCACATGTTCCGCGACGGCGGCGGAAACGGGATGCCGCTGTGCCAGTTCAGCCGGCGTGACCAGGCTGTCAATGCGCGCAGTGCGGAGTTCATCGGTTTTATTCATGGAATGTCTCAGAAAATTTTTGCTTCATCGGCAGACTACCGGGAAGTGATGGGCATCACCTTAAACCAATCCCTGCTGATTTCAAGTTCGGGGCGACACCGCCCCGTGGTTGCAGGTGATGATACCTGAATCTGAGCTAATGTACTAGCATATTAGTACATGCGGCGATTAAGCCCCATGATGTCGAGAATTTTGGTGGCAATTTCTTCAACCGAATAGTTGGTGCTGTTCAGCCACGGGATCTGGTTTTTACGGTACAGCGCTTCCACTTCGGAGACCTCCATCCGGCACTGGCGCATGGAGGCGTAGCGGCTGTTCTCGCGACGCTCCTCGCGGATGGCCGCAAGGCGTTCAGGGTTGATCGTCAGGCCGAACAGCTTGTGCTGCAGCGGCTTAAGGGCGGCGGGCAGCACCAGGTTATCCATATCGTCGGCGATAAACGGGTAGTTTGCGGCGCGAATGCCAAACTGCATCGCCAGATAAAGGCTGGTCGGGGTTTTGCCGCAGCGCGACACGCCAAGCAGGATCACCTGCGCCTGGTCGAGATTTCGCAGCGAAATACCGTCGTCGTGGGCCAGGGTGTAGTCGATAGCGGCGATACGCGCGTCGTACTTGGTCAGGTTGCCGGGGTTCAGCCCGTGGGTTCGGTGGGCAATCGGGGTCGGGTCGAGCTTAAGCTCGCTCTGCAGCGGCGCCACCAGCGCCTGCACGATATCCTGGCAGAAGCCTTCACTTTGCAGAATGATGGAGCGAATTTCAGGGATCACGATAGAGTAGAACACCAGCGGGCGGACGCCGGTCTGCTGGTAGATGGCGTCAATCTGGTCCTTCACCGCTTTAGCGCGGCTCTCGTTTTCGACAAACGGCAGCGTGATGCTGTTAATCGAGACGGGAAACTGCGACATCACCGCGTGGCCCAGCACCTCGGCGGTGATCGCCGTACCATCAGAAATATAAAAAACGTGGCGATCGACAGCACTATCCATTTTACTCACCCTGAATATCAGACCTAATTGTCTGAAAGCATAAATTAAAAAAGTAAATTACACAGCAAAGAACTTATCCTAATTATGAATGAAACACTGTTTTTGATTTTCCTGAAAAGTGGATTTCATTTTTCAAATAGCGACTTTATTTTTGGGGTTTCTGGCTGAATATAGAGGAATCATCGGGTTAATCGTTGATGGGAAAGTATCCGAAAAGTTGAAATTTTAAATTGCTTACACGATTCACCGTTTTTTTAGCGGAAATAAATATGCCAGTATAAATACGTAGTCAGGTGTTACTTACTCCGATCAAATATCACAAAAGGATTGTTTCGATGTCCAACAATGGCTCGTCACCGCTGGTGCTTTGGTATAACCAACTCGGCATGAATGATGTAGACAGAGTTGGGGGCAAAAATGCCTCCCTGGGTGAAATGATTACAAATCTGTCAGGTATGGGTGTCTCCGTACCGAACGGGTTTGCCACCACCGCCGATGCCTTTAACCTGTTTTTAGACCAGAGCGGTGTTAACCAGCGCATTTACGACCTGCTGGATAAAACGGATATTGATGACGTAACCGAGCTTGCCAAAGCCGGGGCGCAGATCCGCCAGTGGATCATCGACACACCTTTCCAGCCGGAACTGGAAAAAGCCATTCACGACGCGTACAACCAGCTCTCTGCTGACGATGCGCAGGCCTCCTTTGCCGTACGTTCCTCTGCGACCGCAGAAGATATGCCGGACGCCTCGTTTGCCGGGCAGCAGGAAACCTTCCTGAACGTCCAGGGTTACGATGCGGTGCTGGTGGCGGTGAAGCACGTGTTTGCTTCCCTGTTCAACGATCGCGCCATCTCCTATCGCGTGCACCAGGGCTACGACCATCGCGGCGTGGCGCTCTCCGCTGGCGTGCAGCGCATGGTGCGCTCGGACGTGGGCTCATCCGGCGTGATGTTCTCCATTGATACCGAATCCGGCTTCGACCAGGTGGTGTTTATCACCTCCGCGTGGGGTCTGGGTGAGATGGTTGTGCAGGGCGCGGTAAACCCTGACGAATTCTACGTCCACAAGCCTACGCTGGCCGCTGGCCGTCCGGCGGTGGTGCGCCGCACCATGGGCTCGAAAAAAATCCGCATGATCTATGCCCCGACCCAGGAGCATGGCAAGCAGGTTAAAATTGAAGATGTACCGCAGGAGCAGCGCGACCGCTTCTCCCTGACCGACGCCGAAGTGCAGGAACTGGCGAAGCAGGCGGTGCAGATCGAAAAACACTACGGCCGTCCGATGGACATCGAATGGGCAAAAGACGGGAACACCGGCAAGCTGTTTATCGTGCAGGCGCGTCCGGAAACCGTCCGCTCTCGCGGTCAGGTGATGGAGCGTTATACGCTGCACGCGCAGGGTAAAATCGTGGCGGAAGGCCGCGCCATCGGTCACCGCATCGGTGCCGGTCCGGTCAAAGTGATCCACGACATCAGCGAGATGAACCGTATTGAGCCAGGCGACGTGCTGGTGACCGACATGACCGACCCGGACTGGGAACCGATCATGAAGAAAGCGGCGGCTATCGTCACCAACCGCGGCGGTCGTACCTGCCACGCGGCGATCATTGCCCGCGAGCTGGGCATTCCCGCGGTTGTCGGCTGCGGTGACGCCACCGAACGCATGAAGGACGGGCAGAACGTGACCGTCTCCTGTGCCGAAGGCGATACCGGCTACGTCTACGCCGATATCCTCGACTTCAGCGTGAAGAGCTCAAGCGTGGATACCATGCCGGACCTGCCGCTGAAGATCATGATGAACGTCGGCAACCCGGACCGCGCGTTTGACTTCGCCTGCCTGCCGAACGAAGGCGTTGGCCTGGCGCGTCTGGAATTTATCATCAACCGTATGATCGGCGTTCACCCGCGCGCGCTGCTGGAGTTTGACGACCAGGATCCGAAGCTGCAGAACGAAATCCGCGAGATGATGAAAGGCTACGACTCACCGAAAGAGTTCTACGTCGGCCGTCTGACCGAAGGGATCGCGACGCTGGGCGCTGCCTTCTATCCAAAACGCGTGATCGTGCGTCTGTCTGACTTTAAGTCTAACGAATACGCCAACCTGGTCGGCGGCGAGCGCTACGAGCCGGAAGAAGAGAACCCGATGCTGGGCTTCCGCGGGGCCGGACGCTACGTGTCCGACAGCTTCCGCGACTGCTTCGCGCTGGAGTGTGAGGCGGTGAAACGCGTGCGCAACGACATGGGACTGACCAACGTTGAAATCATGATCCCGTTCGTGCGTACCGTGGATCAGGCGAAAGCGGTGGTGGACGAGCTGGCGCGTCAGGGTCTGAAGCGCGGCGAGAACGGGCTGAAGATCATCATGATGTGCGAAATCCCGTCCAACGCCCTGCTTGCCGAGCAGTTCCTGGAGCACTTCGACGGCTTCTCTATCGGCTCGAACGACATGACGCAGCTGACGCTGGGTCTGGACCGCGACTCCGGCGTGGTCTCCGAGCTGTTCGACGAGCGCAACGAGGCGGTAAAAGCGCTGCTCTCCATGTCCATCCGCGCGGCGAAGAAGCAGGGTAAATACGTTGGGATCTGCGGTCAGGGTCCATCCGACCATGAAGACTTTGCCGCATGGCTGATGGAAGAGGGGATCGATAGCCTGTCCCTGAACCCGGACACCGTGGTGCAAACCTGGCTGAGCCTGGCGGAACTGAACAAGTAACGCCACGCTGACCCGAAAAGGCGAGGATATTATTCCTCGCCTTTTTTATTTCATTTCTTATTTGCTCCCCATCACAAATAAAGTAAAAAACCAAATATCATAATTTGTCTGTCAATTTAGACAATTGTTAGCGCGCAAACCGTTGCTAATACTTGAGCCTTACTGCGCATTTCCCTTAAGAAGATGCGCAACTGGTTGAAATACGTTTTAACCTGATAAAAAGGCAAATAACAATGACACTCTCCTCTGTATTGCGTACCAAAGATAAAATAGGTTATGGCTTAGGCGATATGGCCAGTGCGCTGGTCTGGCAAACGGCAACCTTATTTCTCGCTTATTTTTATACAGACGTATTTGGGCTGCCCGCCGCGATTATGGGCACCATGTTTTTAGTGGTGCGCGTGGTCGATGCGTTTGTCGATCCGTGCATTGGCGCACTGGTTGACCGCACCCGGACGCGTCACGGACGTTTCCGTCCCTGGCTGCTGTGGTTTGCTATCCCGTTTGGCGTGAGCTGCCTCATTACCTTCTATGTGCCGGACGTTGGGCCGACGGCAAAAATCGTTTACGCCTGCGTGACCTACGCGATTTTAAGTCTGATTTACTCCGCGATTAACGTGCCTTACTGCGCCATGCCCGGCGCGCTGACGCTGGACCCGCGCGAGCGTCATTCTCTGCAGTCGTGGCGCTTTGGCCTGTCGTTTATCGGCGGGCTGATCGTGACGGTTATTGCCCTGCCGCTGGTCTCACTGTTAGGCCAGGGCAACGTGCAGAAAGGCTATTTCTATGCCATGAGCCTGATGGGGCTGCTGGGAATTGTGCTGTTCTTCTGCTGTTTCCTGATGACCCGCGAGCGTTATTCTCCGCGCAATGATACCTCCGGCTCCATGCTCACCGATTTAAAACTGCTGGCCGGGAACAGCCAGTGGCGGATTGTGTTTCTGTTTAATATTTTGCTGTTAACGGCGGTGGTGACGCGCGGTTCCGCCACCATGTATTACGTGAACTATGTGCTGCTGCGCCCGGATCTGGTTTTTGCCTTTATTGTTTCCGGCATGGTGGCCTCCTTAAGCGGCGCATTATTATCTGAACGGCTGCTGGGGAAATTTGACCGCGTGCGCGCCTACCAGTGGACGATTATCTCCTTCGTTATCTTCGGCGCGCTGATTTTCTTCCTGCCACCTTCACAGGTGTGGCTAATCTTTGGCCTTAACATCGTCTTTAGCTTTATTCAAAACCTCACCACGCCGCTGCAGTGGACCATGTTCTCCGATGTGGTCGACTACGAAGAGCACCGCAGCGGTCGTCGTCTGGACGGGCTGGTCTTCTCCACCGCGCTGTTTGCCATCAAGTTTGGCCTGGCGCTGGGTGGGGCGGTCGTCGGCTGGGTGCTTGGCATGGTGGATTACGCCCCGGGCCAGGCAACCCAGGCGCCAGGCGTTCTCTCGACCATCAACGCGCTGTTCACCCTTATCCCTTGCGCGCTGTTCCTCTGCATGGTCGCGCTGCTTGCTATCTACAAACTCAACAGCCGGCTGGTGGATTCCATCGCCCGGGAGCTGGCCAGCAAGCGTGAAGTCAGACCCGAAGCGGGGCAGCTTCGCCCGGCAACCCCTTCCGCACTACAGGAGTAAAACATGACGACTATCTATAAGGACGCGGGACGTCCCGTGCACGAGCGCGTCGCCGATTTACTGGCGCGCATGACCCCGGAAGAGAAGTTCGCCCAGATGCACGCGTACTGGCTGATCCTCGATGAAAACGGTAACCACCGCGAGCGCAGCGATCTGAGTGACGAATTCGCCGGCGTGAGCGAGCAGGCTGCGCTCAGCGAACGGCTGAAGCTCGGCGTCGGGCAGATCACGCGGCCGCTGGGCACCCACATCGTTGACGCGAAGACCGGCGTGCGCGCGGCGAACCGCCTGCAGCGCATGATGATGGAAGAGACGCGGCTCGGCATCCCGGCGCTGTTCCATGAAGAGTGTCTGGTGGGGCTGCTGTGCAAAGACGCCACCCTGTTCCCGTCGTCATTGAACTACGGTTCGACCTGGGATCCGGAGCTGGTGCAGCGGGCGGCAGAGCAGATTGGCAAAGAGGCGCGCTCCGTCGGCTGCCAGCAGGGGCTGGCACCGGTGCTGGACGTATCCCGCGACGTGCGCTGGGGGCGAACGGAAGAGACCTTCGGGGAGGATCCCTGGCTGGTGGGCGTAATGGCGACCGCCTACGTGAAGGGCTTACAGGGCGATAAGCGCGATCTGCTGGCGACGCTCAAGCATTACGTGGGGCATTCGTTCAGCGAAGGAGCGCGCAACCATGCGCCGGTCCACCTGGGGTTCAGCGAGCTGAACGACACCTTCCTGCTGCCGTTCGAAATGGCGGTCAAGCTGGCAAACGCCGGTTCGGTGATGCCCGCGTACCACGATATTGATAACCAGCCGGGGCACAGCGACAGCTTCCTGTTGACCACCGTCCTGCGAGAGCAGTGGGGGTTCGACGGGATTATTGTCGCGGACTACGGCGGCGTAAGCCTGCTGCACCAGCACCATGGGATTTCCCACGATGCGGCCGAATCTGCTGCGCTGGCGTTCAACGCCGGGCTGGACGTTGAGCTGCCGAAAGACGACTGCGCGCGGCATCTGGCGGAAGCGGTAGAGCGCGGGCTGATCTCTATGGCGAAGGTCGACGAGATCGTGGCGCGTACGCTGACGGAAAAATTCCGCCTTGGCCTGTTTGAAAAGCCGTACGCGGATGAAAACGGTATCGATCTGCAAAACGATATGACCCGCCAGGCCGCGCGGGAGGTGGCGACGAAATCGATCACGCTGCTGGAAAACAACGGCATTTTACCGCTCGGGGGCAAACCCCGCGTGGCGGTAGTGGGGCCGACGGCAGACGATCCGCTGGCGTTACTCAGCGGCTACAGCTTCCCGGTGCATTTGATCATCAGCGATATGGTGGAAGAGACCTCGCAGGTCACGACCCCGCGCGCGGCGCTGGAGCAGTATCTCGGTGCATCGAACGTCCGCTATGCCAAAGGGTGCCACATCATCGAAAAACGGATGGCGGGCGCGCCGGTCTTCCCTGGCGACAGCGGCGGCAAACCGATGCAGCAGTCGCCCGTATCGCAAAGTACCGCCCCGATCCCCGAGGCCGTGAACGCCGCGCAGGAGAGTGACGTGGTGGTGGCCTGCGTGGGCGATCTCGCCGGGCTGTTCCAGAGCGGTACCGTGGGGGAAGGTTCCGATACCGATTCCCTGAACCTGCCGGGCGTGCAGCAACAGCTGCTGGAAGCGCTGGTCGCCACCGGTAAACCGGTGATTGTGGTGATGACCGGGGGGCGTCCATACAACCTGCAGGGTCTGGAAGATAAGGTCGCGGCGCTGATGATGGCCTGGGCGCCGGGGCAGGAAGGGGGCTGGGCGATTGCGGACGTGTTAACCGGGCGTGCGGAGCCGCAGGGTCGTCTGGTGGTGAGCGTACCGAAAAGCGCCGGTGCGATGCCGTATTACTACAATCACAAGCTCAAAAGCGGCGGCACGCCGTTTGCGTTCCATTTCGGCTCACGTTACCCGTTTGGCTTCGGCCTCGGCTGGACGACGTTTAGCTGGGGCGCTGTCCGCGTCGCTGAAAGCAGCGTACCGGTCGACGGTGAGGTGAGGCTGAGCGTGGATATCACCAATACCGGAGAGCGCAGCGGCAGCGAGGTGGTGCAGGTTTACGTCAGGGATAAGGTCGCCACGCAGGTGCGGCCGCTTCAGGAGCTGAAGGCCTTCCAGCGCGTCACGCTCTCGCCGGGAGAAACCGCCACGCTCACCTTCACGCTGCCGGTTGAGATGTTCAACTTCACCCGTCGCGACGGAAAACGCATCGTCGAGCCGGGCGAGTTTGAGCTGCAGGTTGGCGCATCGTCGGCGGATATCCGCGAGACGGTGATGGTCAATGCGACAGGGGAAACGCGGGTGTTGCCGGCTGAGTGGCGGATGCTCAGTACCTGTGAGGTTCAACGCGCGTAGTCAGAATAAAAAAAAGCCCATCGTGGGAGATGGGCAAAGACTACACACAGCAATTCGTTGTTTCACTCAGGGGATTTCCATGCTTATAAATCAAGGTGTTGATTTATAACCGTGTGCTAATAGTAGGCATTGTGTTATTTAGCGTCGATCGGATTCGTCTCAATAGTTAAAGAGACGTAAAGAATTCTTGAGGTTATTAGCAGACTTATTGCTGAAAAGGCGGGTCTGACCAGTGAGCAACGAATAAATACTTTAGCAGTGTTTAAGTATCATGCGGGAAAGTGTAGGCCGGGTGAGCGTTAACGCCACCCGGCAGCATACCTTAATGCGTGTTCTTCTCTTCCAGCTCTTCCAGTTCGCTCAAAATCACGTCCGGGTCAGTTCCCGGCGGCGGAATTTCATGCACCCAGGCAGAGAACAGACGCCAGGTGACGGCGAGCAGCACCGGGCCGATGAACAGGCCAATCATGCCAAAGGCAATCAATCCGCCAATGACCCCGGAGAGGATCAGGATCAGCGGCAGGTCTGCACCCATGCGAATGAGGATCGGACGAATCACGTTATCCATGGTGCCGACCACGCAGCTCCAGACCAGCAGCACTGTTCCCCACGTGGTATCGCCCGTCCAGTAGAGCCAGATAATGCTGGGAACCAGCACCAGCAGAGGTCCCAGTTGCGCAAGACAGGTCATCAGCATGACCACGGTGAACACGGTGGCGTACGGTACGCCGGAAATCGCCAGACCGATCCCGCCCAGCACCGCCTGCACCAGCGCGGTGACCACCACGCCCAGCGCAACCGCGCGCACGGCCTGCGCGGCCAGCAGCACCGCTGCGTCACCGCGTTTGCCCGCCAGGCGGGTGGCAAAGTGACGAACGCCTAAAGCCACCTGCTCGCCGCGCCAGTAGAGCAGGGCGCTGAAGAGCAGCATCAGGGTACAGTGCATCATAAAGCGGCCGATATGCGCCGCTTGCCCGACAAACCAGGTGGTGGTGGTGCCAATATACGGGCGGACTTTTGCCATCAGCGCGCTGCCGCCCATCTCCAGCAGGCTATGCCAGCCGCTGTAGAGTTTGGCGCCCACCAGCGGAATGCTGTTCAGCCAGGCGAGATCCGGCAGCGTCAGGTCGCCGCTGCTAATGGCGCGAATAACCGGGCCACTCGAATCCACCAGGCTATTTACCAGCAGGGCAATCGGAATGATAAACAGCAGGAACAGCAGGAGCGTCATGACCAGCACGGCGAGCCCGCGACGGCCGAACAGCAGCTTCTGCAAGCGCAGCAGCAAAGGCCACGTGGCCACGACAACGGTCGCTGCCCACGCAAAGCCGAGAATAAAGGGTTGAACAATCCACAGACACGCAATAATCATGAGGGCCAGAAACAGCACCGACAGCAAAATTTGCGCAACATCCCTGGGCTGGCGAAGATTGACCATAAATGAAACTTTCCTTAAAAGAACGCCAGTAAGACTGGCGGGAACGGAAAACCGCGTCTCTTTAATCATTAATGATCTCAGCGGTTTTTAACAGGCGAATTCTGCCTGTAATTCAGCAGAGATTATAAGAAAAAAATGTGATAAAACTTTTAAGATACACGCAAACGATTTCATACAACTCTAATTAGGGTCGACAGTCATGATCCCACAGATTTCTCAGGCACCTGGCGTCGTTCAGCTGGTGCTTAATTTTTTGCAGGCACTGGAGCAACAGGGTTTTACAGGTGATACCGCCACGAACTATGCCGACAGGCTGACGATGGCGACCGATAACAGTATCTACCAGCTTCTTCCCGATGCCGTGGTTTTCCCCCGTTCAACGGCCGACGTCGCGCTTATCGCCCGGCTGGCCACGCAGGAGCGGTTTGCCTCGCTGGTCTTCACGCCGCGCGGCGGCGGCACCGGAACCAACGGTCAGGCGCTGAACCAGGGCATCATTGTTGATATGTCGCGCTATATGAACCGCATCATTGAGATCAACCCGGAAGAGGGGTGGGTGCGGGTCGAAGCGGGCGTCATCAAAGATCAGCTTAATCAGTATCTCAAGCCGTACGGCTACTTTTTTGCCCCTGAGCTTTCCACCAGCAACCGCGCCACCCTTGGCGGGATGATTAACACGGATGCCTCCGGGCAGGGCTCGCTGGTCTACGGTAAAACTTCCGATCACGTGCTGGGCGTGCGTGCGGTGCTGCTGGGCGGCGACATCCTCGATACCCAGCCGATGCCGGTTGAACTGGCGGAAACGCTGGGCAAAGACAACACCGCCAGCGGACGCATCTATCGCACCGTGCTGGAACGCTGCCGCGACAACCGCCAGCTTATTCTCGATAAATTCCCCAAACTGAACCGCTTCCTGACCGGGTACGATCTGCGACACGTCTTTAACGATGACCTGACCCAGTTTGATTTAACCCGCGTGCTGACCGGCTCCGAAGGGACGCTGGCGTTTATTACCGAAGCGCGGCTGGATATCACCCGGTTGCCGAAAGTGCGCCGTCTGGTGAACGTCAAATATGACTCCTTCGACTCCGCGCTGCGCAATGCGCCGTTTATGGTGCAAGCGCAGGCGCTGTCGGTGGAGACCGTCGACTCTAAGGTGCTCAATCTTGCCCGGGAAGATATTGTCTGGCACTCCGTAAGCGACCTCATTACCGACGTGCCGGACAAAGAGATGCTCGGTCTTAATATCGTGGAATTTGCCGGCGATGATGCGGAGCTGATTGAGCGTCAGGTCACCACGCTCTGCCAGCGTCTGGACGAGCTGATTGCGCAGGGTGAAGGCGGCGTGATCGGCTGGCAGCTCTGTAACGATCTGGCCGGGATTGAGCGTATCTATGCGATGCGTAAAAAAGCCGTGGGCCTGCTCGGCAATGCGAAAGGGGCGGCGAAGCCCATTCCCTTTGCCGAAGATACCTGCGTGCCGCCCGAGCATCTGGCGGATTACATCGTGGAGTTTCGCGCCCTGCTGGACAGCCACGGCCTGAGCTATGGCATGTTCGGCCACGTCGACGCCGGGGTACTGCACGTGCGTCCGGCGCTGGACATGTGCGACCCGCAGCAGGAGATCCTGATGAAGCAGATCTCCGACGACGTGGTGGCCTTAACCGCCAAATACGGCGGCCTGCTGTGGGGGGAGCACGGGAAAGGGTTCCGCGCGGAGTACAGCCCGGCATTCTTCGGCGAACAGCTCTACGCGGAGTTGCGTAAGGTGAAAGCGGCTTTCGACCCGCATAACCGCCTTAACCCGGGTAAAATCTGCCCGCCTGAGGGTGTTGATGCCCCGATGCTGCAGGTGGATGCCGTCAAGCGCGGCACGTACGACAGGCAGATCCCTATTGCGGTGCGCTCGTCCTGGCGCGGCGCGATGGAGTGCAACGGCAATGGCCTGTGCTTTAACTTTGATGTGAAAAGCCCGATGTGCCCGTCGATGAAAATCACCAGCAACCGTATTCACTCGCCGAAAGGGCGGGCGACGCTTGTGCGCGAGTGGCTGCGTCTGCTGGCCGACCGCGGGGTGGATCCGCTCAAGCTGGAGCAGGAGCTGCCGGAAAAACGGGCCAGCCTGCGCTCGCTGATTGAGCGCACCCGCAACAGCTGGCATGCCAACAAGGGCGAGTATGATTTCTCCCACGAGGTGAAAGAGGCGATGTCCGGCTGTCTGGCCTGTAAAGCCTGCTCCACCCAGTGCCCGATTAAAATCGACGTGCCGGAATTCCGCTCGCGTTTCCTGCAGCTTTACCACACCCGATACCTCCGCCCGGTGCGCGACCATCTGGTGGCGACGGTGGAAAGCTACGCGCCGCTGATGGCGCGTGCGCCAAAGACCTTCAACTTCTTTATCAACCAGCCGCTGGTGCGCAAGCTCTCCGAAAAACACATCGGCATGGTCGATCTGCCGCTGCTGTCGGTCCCGTCTCTGCAGCGCCAGCTCGTCGGTCACCGTTCGGCGAACATGACCCTGGAACAGCTGGAGGCGCTCGCTCCGGAGCAAAAAGCCAGTATGGTGCTGGTGGTGCAGGATCCGTTCACTAGCTACTACGATGCGCAGGTCGTGGCCGATTTTGTCCGTCTGGCGGAGAAAGTGGGCTACCAGCCGGTTGTGCTGCCGTTCTCTCCCAACGGCAAGGCGCAGCACATTAAGGGTTTCCTGAACCGATTTGCGAAGACCGCGCAGAAAACGTCTGACTTCTTAAACCGCGTGGCGCAACTCGGGATACCGATGGTCGGTGTTGATCCGGCGCTGGTGCTTTGCTATCGCGATGAATACAAGCAGACGCTGGGCGATAAGCGCGGTGATTTCAACGTCATGCTGGTGCACGAGTGGCTTCCGGTGGCGCTGGCAGATAAAGCCGTTCAGGATGTCAGCGGTGAACCGTGGTATCTGTTCGGCCACTGCACGGAAGTGACCGCGCTGCCGGGTGCCCCCGCGCAGTGGGCGTCCGTTTTTGCCCGCTTTGGTGCGAAGCTGGAGAGCGTCAACGTAGGCTGCTGCGGGATGGCCGGAACCTACGGACACGAAGTGAAAAACCACGCCAACTCGCTCGGCATCTATGAGCTGTCCTGGCATCAGGCGATGCAGCGTTTGCCGCGAAACCGCTGTCTGGCGACGGGCTACTCCTGTCGCAGCCAGGTAAAACGGGTAGAAGGTAACGGTGTGCGTCACCCATTGCAGGCTTTACTGGAGATAATTGGATGATCTGGAAACGTGCCGTGACGCTGCAGGCGCTGAACGCCATGGGCGAGGGGAATATGGTGGGGCTGCTGGATATCCAGTTCATCCGCATTGGCGACGATGAGATTGAGGCCACCATGCCGGTCGATAGTCGCACCCACCAGCCGTTTGGTTTATTGCATGGCGGGGCCTCCGTCGTGCTGGCCGAAACGCTGGGCTCGGTGGCGGGCTATCTCTGTACCGAAGGGGAGCAGAAGGTTGTTGGACTCGAGGTGAATGCTAACCACATACGCTCGGTGCGCAGCGGGCGCGTGCGCGGTGTTTGCCGCGCGCTGCACGCCGGAAGCCGCCATCAGGTATGGCAGATAGATATTCTCGATGAGCAGGATCGCCTGTGCTGCTCGTCGCGGCTGACCACGGCGGTTGTGTAAAGTTTTCAGATGTTTTGCCTTTGGTCAAAAACTAGCCAGTCCGTTGTGATATACTGGTCAGGTTTTGTACATAAGCGAGGACATCATGGATACTGAAATAACCCCAACACAGCTGGCAATTGAATATTTACGTCGCGATAAGAGCAACCTGTCTCCGGCGCAGTACCTGAAAAAGCTGAAACAGCTTGAGCTGGAATTTACAGATTTGCTGGCGCTCTCTTCGAATGAACTGAAAGAAGAGATCTATTTTGCCTGGCGGTTGGGCGTTCACGTCCATTGAGTACATGAGAATAAAAGGGCCGCGAGTGCGGCCTTTTTTGTGTCTGCAATTCAGTATCGGGCGGCGGTGACGCCACCCGATATTTTCCTCAGACATTGACGGCGTTGATCAGCCGCGACTTCATGGACTGATACGCCGACGCCGCAAAATCCTCCGCCCAGCGCTGGTCCTCAATCGCCTCCAGCTGCACCGCGCAGTACTTCGTTTCCGGCGTTTTGGAGATGGGATCGAGATTATCCTGGGTCAGCTCGTTGCAGGCGCCAATCCACCACTGATAGGTCATGTAGACCGCCCCGGCGTTGATACGCTCGCTAATGCTGGCGCGGGTAATCACTTTGCCGCGACGCGAGCGCACCCAGACCAGCTGGCCCTCCGCGATGCCCAGCCTTTGCGCATCGGCTGGGTTCATTTGCACCCGGCCCGGCTCATCGGCCAGGCTTTGCAGCGCGGCGCAGTTCCCGGTCATCGAGCGGCAGGAGTAGTGCCCCACTTCACGCACCGTGCACAGCACCAGCGGGAAATCCGCGTCCGGGGTTTCCGCCGGCGCGCGCCACGGGGCGGCAAAGAGCTGCCCTTTACCGGTTGGGGTGTCGAACTGATTGTCTTTGTACAGGTACGGCGTTCCCGGATGATCCAGCGTCGGGCACGGCCACTGCACGTGGCCCATCTCGCCCATTTTTTCATACGTCACGCCGTAGAAGAGAGGGCACAGCTCGCGCATCTCGTCCCAGATCTGCTGGTTGGAGTCATAATGCATCGGGTAGCCCATCTCGGTGGCGAGCAGGCTGATAATCTCCCAGTCGCGCTTCACGTTGCCGCTGGCCTCAATGGCTTTGCCAAAACGCTGGAATCCGCGATCGGCACAGGTAAAGACGCCGCCGTGTTCACCCCAGGAGGTGGCAGGAAGCAGAACGTCCGCCACTTCTGCCGTTTTGGTCATAAAGATGTCCTGAACCACCACAAAGTCGAGCGCCTCAAAACCGCTGCGAACGAGACCGAGATCGGCTTCGGTCTGAAGCGGATCTTCCCCCATGATGTAGTAGGCCTTGACCTTGCCTTCCAGCGCCAGATGGGGCACCTCGGTAATGCGCGTCCCGACCCGATCGTCCATTTTAGTGGCGTCAATTCCCCAGGCATCGGCAAACTTCTGCCTGACCGCCGGATCGGTCACATCCTGATAGCCCGGGAACATATTCGGCAGAACGCCCATATCGCAGGCGCCCTGAACGTTGTTTTGCCCGCGCACGGGACCGACGCCGACGGCAGGGCGCCCGAGGTTGCCGGTCAGCAGCGCCAGGCTGGAAAGCCCTTTGACCACATCCACGGCCTGACCAAACTGGGTCACGCCCATCCCCCACATCACGGTGGCGGAAGGGGCCGCCGCGAAGGTACGCATCGCCTGGCGAACGTCGCGGGCGGGAATGCCGGTAAGATGCTCAACCTTCTCCGGCGCATAGTCTTTCACCGTCTGGCGGTAAGCCTCAAGCCCCTCGGTAAAGCGCGCCACGTAGCTTTTGTCGTAGAGCTCCTCTTCCAGCAGCACGAAGCCAAAGGCGTTCACCAGCGCCATATTGCTGCCGTTTTTCAGCTGCAGATGCTGGTCGGCGATGCGCGCCGTTTCAATGCGCCGCGGATCGCAGACGATGATTTTTGCGCCGTTTTCCCGCGCTTTCAGCACGCGCCGGGCGACGATAGGGTGGGAGTCCGCGCAGTTATAGCCAAACACCAGCAGGCATTTTGAGTTTTCAATATCGCTGATTGAGTTGCTCATCGCGCCGTTGCCGAGCGTTTCCTGTAAACCGGCCACGGAAGGGCCGTGACAGACGCGCGCGCAGCAGTCCACGTTGTTGGTGTTCAGCACCGCGCGGGCAAATTTTTGCATCACATAGTTTGTTTCATTGCCGGTTCCGCGAGAGGATCCGGTGGTCATGATCGACCGCGGCCCGTGCTGCGCTTTAATGCTGCTGAGTTTGTGCGCGGTGTAGCGGATAGCCTCTTCCCAGGTGACGGGAGTGAATGCCTCGCCTTTGCGGTAGCGGATCATCGGCTGGGTCAGGCGCGGGGTGAGCAGACGGGTATCGTTGAGGAAGTCCCAGCCGTAAAAGCCTTTCAGACACAGGGTGCCCTGGTTTGTGACGCCTTCTGCGGCTTCGGCACGGATGATACGGTTATTTTCAACGACAAGGTTTAATTTACAGCCTGCACCGCAGTAGGGGCAGACGCTGGCGATCTTTTTCATCAATAACAGACCTGTTAAGAAATGAAGCAAAGTTGACTGGAAAATCCAGTCCCGTACACGGAGGTAAGCAGGAACCGTGCCAGGTTGGCTTTGCTGGTTTTACAGGGTGTTAAGCAGGGAAGGCGCGTGTCATCGTCAGGCTGTTCGTCAGTTTTGACGATGACACGAGAGCAGGATGAGGAGCCGTGAAATTACAGGTCGTCCATGGTGTAGCCCACGACAATTTCCAGCGTCTTGCGAATCACATCCGCCTGGACAACGTCACGGGTCGCTTCCAGCGTCTGAATGAGCCAGAGGATGATCGCTTTGTTGGACAGATGGCCTTCGGAGGCCAGAACACAGCGTACTGCAGTAGAAAAAATAGCGGACTCTTCAGCAAAACGATCGCCTGCATGACGGAAATATTCCGCCAGCGCACTGTCTAAAAAAGCAGAGTGGTATTCGGGTTGAAGCTGAATATTTTGTCTCATTTGTTCTCACCGTAGCTGTTAAATTGCAGTCAATGTATTTTTTTGGGGTCGGACGGTTTTCCACTTCCAAATAACGGCACTACATTGTCTCTGTTATCGTTGAGAGGTCCCTCTCTGTTCGTTCGTCCTTGCGCGGTTCTGCGACGTGTAAAGGCGATGCTGTTTGAGCCGATCTCGGCAATCACCACCGCAAGTGTCTCCCGCCGCCGGGGATCCTTTTCATGTTCTTTCATTACCCGCAGACGCTGCAGCAATCCTTCGGTTGTCACTGGCCCCCGCTCTTTCAGAAGAGAGAGAACGGCTTCACCGATAAGCGTGTCGATCAGTCGGTCTGCGTCACTGCTATTCATCACGTTACCGTTCGAAGAGCAGACCAAGCAGCATGTGGTAGTGCTCTTCCTCTTCCGGACCATCGGCCCTTTCGAGGCGGCTGAGCAGTTTGGTACAGAGCGATTTGCGATTCAGGTTTCGCCCGTCGCTGAGGATTTCGACAACCACCTGGCCCAGCGTCTCCTGCTGAGTAGGAAGCGCCGCCTTTTCGAAGTACTGTGCGATCGCTGCTGCGGAATCTGTGGCGTAACCTTTCTGCTGCATGTTTCGCTCCTGTAAAATTTTGTAATCACTAACGTTACAATTAAGGTATACACAATTCTTAAATCTGTACACTTAAAATGTACAGATTTTTAATATTTTTATGATATATTTTATAAATTGCTTTATTTTCAGATGGTTAATTAGTTGGTATGAACCGGTAATGTTACAGGATATATTGTACAAAAAGGTCTGACACTGGTAAGTTGTACAGCGCAGAAAAATGTTTCATTAACTGCCGTAAATGATTGAGATGTAAATTATTTGTCAGGCAATGAATGTGCTATAAATGATACTTATCCACCTTTTTGTGGCCAAAACCCTAACCCCAGGAATCGCATGCTCACAACCATCATTTACCGCAGCCATATCTGCGAGGACGTTCCAGTGAAAGCGCTGGAAGCCATGGTCGCTGCAGCAAATAGTAAAAACCGGCAATCCAACGTCACGGGGATCCTGCTGTTTAACGGCACACATTTTTTTCAGCTGCTTGAAGGGCCAGTGGAACACGTCTCTGCTATCTATGAGCAGATCTGCAACGACCCGCGCCACCATAACGTGGTGGAGCTGATGCGCGATCACGGACCTGTCCGGCGTTTTGGCAACGTGGGCATGGAGCTTTTTGATTTGCGCCACTTCGACAGGGACGAAGTGCTGCAGCAGGTGCTCAACAGGGGGACGACACGCTATCAGCTGACGTATAATGACCGCCCGCTGCAGTTTTTCCGCACCTTTGTCGAGGCCACGGAAAAAGCGAACTATTTTGAACTGCCGCCTGCGGATTCCTGGGAGTTCGTTCGCGAAGAAACGCGCCTGTCCGCGCAGCCCGAAGTGGTCGCGAAAGGGGCGGATTGCAGCTTTGCGTTCCAGCCGATAGTCGATCCGTTTATGCAGCAGGTCGTCTCCTGGGAGGCGCTTCTCCGCACGCCTGACGGCGGCGCACCGGGAGATTACTTTGCTAATCTGCCGCGTGACGAGGTGTACGCCTCTGATTTACACAGCAAGCAGGTGGCGCTCTCCATGGCCAGCGCGCTGGGGCTCCAGGACCAGACGTTATCCCTCAACCTGCGGCCCATGACGCTGGTCAACATTCCCAACGCCGTGGATTTCCTGCTCACCGCGATTGAAGCCAATGGGTTTGTACCCGAGCAAATTGTGGTGGAGTTCACCGAGAGCGAAGCCATTTCCCGTTTTGATGAATTCACGGATTCGGTCAGGCAGTTAAAAAGCGCGGGTATCAGCGTGACGATCGATCACTTTGGCGCCGGTTTTGCCGGGCTGCAGCTGCTGGCGCAGTTCCAGCCGGACAGAATTAAGATTAATCGCGATCTGGTCGCGAACGTGCATAAAAGTGGCCCCCGACAGGCCATTATTCAGGCGATTATTAAATGCTGCTCCTCGCTTGAGATCCAGTTCTGCGCGGTAGGAGTAGAGAAGGCTGAAGAGTGGATGTGGCTGGAATCCGCCGGGATTTCCCAGTTCCAGGGACATCTTTTTGCCAGCCCGCGACACGGCGGTATTCCCGCGATTGCGTGGCCGGAGAAAAAGTTCGATTTCTGATAAAGCTGTACACCTTACGGCAGAGTTAACTGTACGAATGGTAATTTTTATACAACAATGTATTAACAGGTGAAGGGAGGAGTAGCCCATTCACCTGAGCAAAATGCGGTCTTAGTTATACAAATGGTGTGTACAATCTGATAAGGTTGGTGCAGTTAGGTATGGAAGTTCTGAGCGTGAGGGAGTTAATGGCCTATTACAGTATCGGCGAAGTGGCCGAACGATGCGGTATCAACCCCGTTACGCTGCGTGCCTGGCAGCGCCGTTATGGATTGTTGAAGCCGCAGCGCAGCGAAGGGGGTCATCGTCAGTTTGACGATGAAGATATCCTCCGCATAGAAGAGATCAAGCGCCTGATGAAAAGCGGCGTCTCGGTCGGAAAAGTCAAAGCCTTGCTGGAAAACAAAGAAGTATTGACTCAGGGCAACTGGGTCTCGTTCCAGGAAGAGATGATGACCGTTCTGCGTTACGCCAGCCCGGCAAAGCTGCGCGCCAAAATGGGCGAATTCCGCCGCGATCACGCGATAGATGCGCTGATTGACAATATTATTTCTCCCGTTCGTCAGCGCATGAATCAGGATCAAAACACCGTGCGTCACATGGCGAGCCTGTTTGACGGCGTCCTGATCGAATTCGCGATTGCAAGCCTGGCGGAATCCCGCAAAAAAGCCGGTAAAGACGCGCTTCTGATTGGCTGGGAATGCGATGACCGCACCCACCTGTGGCTGGAAGCCGCGCGCTTATCGCAGAAGGGCTGGCACATTGACGTCCTGGCGGAACCTATTGATTCGCCGCGTCCTGAACTGTTCCCTGGGCAAAAAATCTTCGTCTGGACGGGGAAATCCCCAACGCCTCGCCAGCAGGAACAGCTCGACCACTGGCGTGAACAGGGGTTTGCTGTCTCATTTCATCACTGATTAACAGAGGCCTTGAGGGCCTTTTTTTGTTTTTGTCATTTTCTGAGCAAAAGCTATCTCAAAAATAGGCATTTCCGATGCATATTTTACTTTTCTCTTCCCTGTCATAAATGCCGCGACGAAATGCATTATTAATCAATGCATTGAACAAATACATCCATCCTGACTGCATCCTCTCACAGGGTCTATGCTTAATAAAAGTAGGCAAAAAGGGCGGTTTAGCCGAATGCCCCTGCTGACAGAGGGTTGAAGTGATAATCGTTATCACTAACATGGTGTTATGCCCTGATGGCTTATCAGATGAGGTGGACCTATGGAACTGCATTCAGAAACCTTTAATCCTGCCGATTTTGCCTGGCGCGGCTTAACGCTCACGCCAGCGGCGGCGGCACATATTCACGATCTGGTGGCGAAAAAGCCCGAGATCCTTGGCGTGCGTTTAGGCGTCAAACAGACCGGCTGCGCGGGTTTCGGCTACGTGCTCGATACCGTCACCGAACCCGAGAAAGATGACCTGGTGTTCGAGACTGACGGCGCGAAGCTGTACGTCGCGCTGCAGGCCATGCCGTTTATTGACGGCACCGAAGTGGACTACGTCCGCGAAGGCTTAAACCAGTTATTCAAATTTCATAACCCGAAAGCCCAGAACGAATGCGGCTGCGGCGAAAGCTTTGGGGTATAGGCGGTACTATGTCTCGTAATACTGAAGCAACGAGTGAAGTAAATACCTGGGGCGGTGGGCACCTCAACTATAAAGAGGGGTTCTTCACCCAGTTGCAGACCGATGAGCTGGCGAAAGGCATCAACGAAGATGTCGTGCGGGCGATCTCAGCGAAACGCAACGAGCCCGGGTGGATGCTGGAGTTCCGCCTGAGCGCCTTCCGCGCCTGGCTGGAGATGGAAGAACCGCACTGGCTGAAAGCGCACTACGACAAGCTGAACTATCAGGATTACAGCTACTATTCTGCGCCCTCCTGTGGCAGCTGTGACGATACCTGCGCCTCGCAGCCCGGCGCGGTGCAGCAAACCGGTGCGGAGAACAGTTTCCTCAGCAAAGAGGTGGAAGAAGCCTTTAACCAGCTTGGCGTGCCCGTGCGTGAGGGGAAAGAGGTGGCGGTGGACGCCATTTTCGACTCCGTCTCGGTGGCAACCACCTACCGCGAGAAGCTGGCAGAGCAGGGGATCATTTTCTGCTCCTTCGGCGAAGCGATTCACGATCATCCGGAACTGGTGAAAAAATACATTGGGACCGTGGTGCCTTCTAACGACAACTTCTTTGCGGCGCTCAACGCGGCGGTAGCCTCTGACGGCACCTTTATCTATGTGCCGAAAGGCGTGCGCTGCCCGATGGAGCTGTCCACCTATTTCCGCATCAATGCCGAAAAAACCGGCCAGTTCGAACGCACGATTCTGGTTGCGGATGAAGGCAGCTACGTCAGCTATATCGAAGGGTGCTCCGCCCCGGTCCGCGACAGCTACCAGCTGCACGCGGCGGTGGTGGAGGTCATCATCCACAAAGACGCCGAGGTGAAATACTCCACGGTGCAAAATTGGTTCCCGGGCGACGGCAATACCGGCGGTATCCTGAACTTCGTCACCAAGCGCGCGCTGTGCGAAGGCGAAAACAGCAAGATGTCGTGGACCCAGTCTGAAACCGGCTCTGCCATCACCTGGAAATACCCGAGCTGCATTCTGCGCGGGGATAACTCCATCGGTGAGTTTTACTCGGTGGCGCTGACCAGCGGCCATCAGCAGGCCGATACCGGCACCAAGATGATCCACATTGGTAAAAACACCAAATCAACCATCATCTCGAAAGGGATCTCTGCCGGGCATAGCCAGAACAGCTATCGCGGGCTGGTGAAAATCATGCCGACGGCCACCAATGCGAGAAACTTTACCCAGTGTGACTCGATGCTGATTGGCGCTGACTGCGGGGCGCATACCTTCCCGTACGTCGAGTGCCGTAACAACACGGCCCAGCTTGAGCACGAGGCGACGACGTCGCGGATTGGGGAAGATCAGCTCTTCTACTGCCTGCAGCGCGGGATCAGCGAAGAAGACGCCATCTCGATGATCGTTAACGGCTTCTGTAAGGACGTGTTCTCTGAACTGCCGCTGGAATTTGCCGTTGAAGCCCAGAAACTCCTCGCCATTAGTCTTGAACACAGCGTCGGTTAAGGAAAGCACATGTTAAGCATTAAAGATTTACAGGTTAGCGTAGAAGACAAAGCCATCCTGCGTGGCCTCAATTTTGACGTCAGGCCGGGCGAAGTTCACGCCATCATGGGGCCGAACGGCTCCGGGAAAAGTACGCTTTCTGCGACGCTGGCGGGGCGCGAAGATTATGAGGTAACCCACGGCTCGGTGGAGTTTAACGGCAAAGATCTGCTTGAGATGTCGCCGGAAGACCGCGCGGGAGAAGGCATCTTCATGGCCTTCCAGTACCCGGTCGAAATTCCGGGCGTCAGCAACCAATTCTTCCTGCAGACGGCGCTGAATGCGGTGCGCAAGTATCGCGGCCTGGAGGCGCTGGACCGCTTTGACTTCCAGGACCTGATGGAAGAGAAGATCAAGCTGCTGAAAATGCCGGAAGATCTGCTGACCCGTTCGGTGAACGTTGGCTTTTCCGGCGGCGAGAAAAAGCGTAACGACATTCTGCAGATGGCGGTGCTGGAGCCCGAGCTGTGCATTCTGGATGAGACCGACTCCGGTCTGGATATCGACGCCCTGAAGATTGTCGCTGACGGCGTGAATTCCCTGCGCGACGGCAAGCGTTCGTTCATTATCGTCACCCACTACCAGCGCATTCTGGACTACATCAAGCCGGATTACGTTCACGTGCTTTACCAGGGGCGTATTGTGAAATCCGGTGATTTCACGCTGGTTAAACAACTGGAGGAGCAGGGCTATGGCTGGCTTACCGAACAGCAGTAATGCGCTCCAGCAGTGGCACCGGCTGTTTGAAGCCCAGGGCGGCACGCGCTCTGAGCAGGCGCAGCAGCATCTGCAGCAGATGCTGCGTCTCGGCCTGCCGACGCGTAAGCATGAGAACTGGAAATACACCCCGCTTGATGGCCTGCTGAACGCCGAGTTTGTGACCCGCCTGGCGGATCTCACCCCGGCGCAGCGTGACGCGCTGGCCGTAAACGTGGACGCCGTGCGCCTGGTGTTTGTCGACGGTGAGTTCCGTCCGGAGCTGAGCGACGCCCTTCAGGGGAGCGGATTTGAGATTGAGATAAACGACGATCGCCAGCCCCTGAGCGCCCCGGTTCAGCCTGAGGTTTTCCTGCACCTGACCGAGAGCCTGGCCCGCAGCGTGACGCATATCCGCGTGAAGCGTAACCAGCGTCCGGCAAAACCGCTGCTGCTGATGCACATCACCCAGGGTCTGGACGGCGACGAAATCAACACCGCGCACTATCGCCACCATCTTGAGCTGGCGGAGGGAGCGGAGGCCACGGTAATCGAACATTACGTCAGCCTTAACGATATCCGGCACTTTACCGGATCGCGTCTGACGATGAACGTTGCCGCCAATGCCCAGCTTCACCACGTCAAGCTGGCGTTTGAAAATGCGCAGAGCCACCACTTTGCTCATAACGACATTGTGCTGGGTCAGGATGCCGCAGCGTACAGCCACAGCTTCCTGCTCGGCGGGTCGGTATTGCGCCACAACACCAGCACGCAGCTTAACGGTGAAAACACCACGCTGCGCATCAACAGCCTGGCGATGCCGGTTAAATCTGAAGTGTGCGACACGCGCACCTGGCTTGAGCACAACAAAGGCTACTGCAACAGCCGCCAGCTGCATAAAACTATCGTGAGTGATAAAGGGCGCGCGGTGTTTAACGGACTGATCAACGTGGCACAGCACGCCATTAAAACGGACGGGCAGATGACCAACAACAATCTGCTGTTAGGTCGCCTGGCGGAGGTGGACACCAAACCGCAGCTGGAGATCTACGCCGACGACGTGAAGTGCAGCCACGGTGCGACGGTCGGGCGCATCGACGACGAGCAGATGTTCTACCTGCGTTCCCGCGGTATCGACCAGCAGGCGGCGCAGAAAATGATTATCTATGCGTTTGCCGCCGAACTGACGGAGGCGCTGAACGATGGTCAGTTGAAACAGCAGGTGCTGGCGCGTATCGGTCAGCGTCTGCCTGGAGGCGAAGCATGAGTTTTCCCGTCGAGAAAGTACGGGCAGATTTTCCGGTTCTGACCCGTGAAGTAAACGGTCTTCCTCTGGCCTATCTGGACAGCGCGGCCAGCGCGCAGAAGCCTAACCCGGTAGTGGATGCGGAAGCCGAGTTTTATCGCCACGGCTACGCCGCCGTGCATCGCGGTATTCATACCCTGAGCGCCGAGGCGACCCAGCGTATGGAAAACGTGCGCACGCAAATTGCCGCCTTCCTCAATGCGAAATCGCCCGAGGAGCTGGTCTTCGTGCGCGGAACCACCGAAGGGATCAACCTAGTCGCTAACAGCTGGGGCAACGCGCAGGTCCACGCGGGGGATAACATCATCATCACCCAGATGGAGCACCACGCCAATATCGTGCCGTGGCAGATGCTCTGTGAGCGCGTTGGCGCGCAGCTGCGGGTCATTCCGCTTAACCTTGACGGGACGCTGCAGCTTGAGCAGCTCGACGCACTGCTGGATGATAAAACGCGGCTGGTGGCGGTCACCCAGGTCTCTAACGTGCTCGGGACGGAAAACCCGGTGGCAGAGATTATCGAAAAAGCCCACCAGGCCAGCGCGAAGGTGCTGATTGACGGCGCTCAGGCGGTGATGCACCACGCGGTTGACGTTCAGGCGCTGGACTGTGATTTCTACGTCTTTTCAGGCCACAAGCTCTATGGGCCGACCGGGATTGGCGTACTGTACGTGAAAGAAGATATCCTGCAGGCGATGCCGCCGTGGGAAGGGGGCGGATCGATGATCGCCACCGTTAGCCTGACGGAAGGCACCACCTATGCGCGCGCGCCGTGGCGTTTTGAGGCGGGCACGCCCAATACCGGCGGGATTATCGGGCTGGGGGCGGCGGTCTCCTACGTCTCCGCAATCGGCCTTCAGAGCATTCAGGAGTACGAACAGCTGCTGATGCACTATGCGCTTGCCGAGCTTGCCAGCGTGCCGGATCTGACCCTCTACGGGCCTGCCGACCGGCAAGGGGTGATCGCGTTCAATCTCGGGCAACATCACGCCTATGACGTGGGCAGTTTCCTCGATAACTACGGCGTGGCGGTCCGTACCGGGCACCACTGCGCCATGCCGCTGATGGCGTTTTACCAGGTGCCGGCAATGTGCCGCGCGTCGCTGGTGATGTACAACACAACGGAAGAGGTCGACAGGCTGGTGGCGGGGCTTAAGCGCATTCACCAGCTGCTGGGCTAACGGAGAGGCGAAAGATGGCAGAACTGCCGGACAGAGACAAATTGCTGCGCAACTTTGGGCGTTGCGCAAACTGGGAAGAGAAGTACCTGTATATCATCGAGCTGGGGCAGCGTCTGCCGCCGCTCGGTGAAGAGGCGCATAACCCGGAAAATATTATTCAGGGCTGTCAGAGCCAGGTGTGGATTGTGATGGAGCAGTCTGACGACGGCACGATAGCACTGCACGGCGACAGCGATGCGGCCATTGTAAAAGGGCTTATTGCGATCGTCTTTATTCTTTACCACCGGATGTCGGCGCAGGATATTGTCGCGTTCGATGTCCGCCCGTGGTTTGAAAAAATGGCCCTGACCCAACACCTCACCCCGTCTCGTTCCCAGGGACTCGAAGCGATGATTCGCGCGATTCGCGCCAAAGCTGCAATCCTTAGCTAGACTTACAGAACAGCATTCATTCTGTTTCGCGAGGTGGTTCCCGCCTCGCTGGTTTTTCAGCTTTCTGGCGTCCTGCCAGTGAATAAGGAATCTCAGCATGAAGCGCGCGTCTCTCATAACTCTATTACTCCTCAGTTCGCTCGGCGCACTTAATTCGGCCCGCGCGATGGACTATCCGTTGCCGCCCGCAGGCAGTCGCCTGATTGGGCAAAATCAAACCTACACGATACAGGAAGGGGATAATAAGCTGCAGACCATCGCCCGCCGGTTTAATACCGCGGCGCAGGTGATTCTGGAAACGAACAATACCATTGCGCCAGTCAACCCGGCGCCGGGAACCGTCATTACCATCCCGTCGCAGATGCTGCTGCCGGACACGCCGCGCGAGGGGATTGTGGTGAACCTCGCTGAGCTGCGGCTCTACTACTTCCCGCCGGGAGAAAACATCGTTCAGGTCTTCCCGCTCGGCATCGGACAGCTGGGGCTGGAAACACCGGTCACGACCACGCGCGTAAGCCAGAAAATCCCGAATCCCACCTGGACGCCCACGCCGGGCATCAGAGCACGCTCTCTTGAGCAGGGAATTAAATTACCGCCGGTGGTACCTGCCGGGCCAAATAACCCGCTGGGACGCTTCGCACTGCGTTTAGGCGTCGGCAACGGGGAATATCTCATCCACGGCACCAGCGCGCCGGACAGCGTTGGCCTGCGCGTCAGCTCCGGCTGTATGCGGATGAACGCCCCGGACATTAAAGCCCTGTTCGAACAGGTGCGGGTTGGCACGCGGGTACAGATTATCAATGAACCCGTGAAGTTCTCCGTGGAGCCGGATGGCAAACGCTATATTGAAGTCCATCGCCCGCTGGCGCAGGCTGAGGGAGAAAACCCGCAGGTCTCGCCCATTACCCATTCCGCAGACTTTGCGACCTTTGTTTCTCAGGCGGGAAGCGATAAGGCTCTGATTGAGAAAGCTCTGTCACGCCGCGCCGGGATCCCGGTTATCGTGTCGTCAGGGAGCGGCCCGTCGGCCAGCAATAGCGTGTTGTCGGTGCAGAACAGTCGGGTGTCCGCTGCGGTAGCGGAAGATGAAGGGGAGAAGGTGACGCAGTAGCCGTTTGACGCAGGCAAAAAAAATGGCGCACAATGTGCGCCATTTTATTAACAGGTACTATTACTTACGGTATTTAGTAGCCTGGTTGTCCAGACGCTGGTTAGCGCGAGCTGCGTCGTCTTTAGCAGCCTGAACGTCGGAACGGATTGCGTTCACGTCGTTGCTCAGCTGGTCAACTTTAGCGTTCAGAGTCTGAACGTCAGAAGACAGCTGATCGATTTTAGCGTTGCTGGAGCAACCAGCCAGCAGAGTAGAACCCAGGATTACCGCGCCCAGTACCAGTTTAGTACGATTCATTATTAATACCCTCTAGATTGAGTTAATCTCCATGTAGCGTTACAAGTATTACACAAAGTTTTTTGGGTTGAGAATATTTTTTTGATGGGAATACACCTATTTTTGATCGTTCGCTCAAAGAAGCATCGAATCGGCCCTTTTTGAGCAAAAATCTATGTAAAAAAAGGCATTTATCATCGGATTCATCTTAGATAATTCGCAATTAAATAGAAAAACCCGATTTGCAATTTGAATGACTTTAGCTAATGCCAGGAATAAAAAAAGCGCCCGGAGGGCGCTTTTTATCAAAATTAATTCGTTCGGGAATTATTACAGCACGTGAACAGATGCGGTATTGGTGGTTCCGCTTGGTACCAGCGCGCCAGAAACCATGACCACAACGTCACCTTTCTGTGCCAGACCACGATCAACCAGCTCCAGAGCCACTTCTTTACCCAGACGGTAGAAATCATCCGTAGACGCGATCTCTTTCACCAGGTGAGGGATCACGCCTTTGCTCAGCACCAGCTGACGAGCCGTGGTTTCGTTGGTGGTCAGTGCCAGGATAGTCGCATCCGGGAAGTATTTACGCACCGCGCGAGCTGATTTACCGCCCTGGGTGGCAACCACGATCAGCGGCGCTTCCAGCTTCTCAGCCGTTTCTACTGCACCGCGGCATACCGCTTCGGTGATGCGCAGCTTGCGGCTGTCGTTGTTGTAGTCCAGACGGCTTTTCATTACGCGGTCGGTACGTTCGCAGATGGTGGCCATGATGGACACAGCTTCCAGCGGATATTTACCTTTTGCGGATTCGCCAGACAGCATAACGGCATCAGTACCGTCGAGGATGGCGTTAGCCACGTCGCCTGCTTCTGCGCGGGTTGGGCGTGGGTTTTTGATCATGGAGTCCAGCATCTGCGTTGCGGTGATAACCACTTTGCGCGCGCGAACGCATTTCTCGATCATCATCTTCTGCGCGAAGATCACTTCTTCAACCGGGATTTCTACGCCCAGGTCGCCACGTGCAACCATGATGCCGTCAGACGCTTCGAGGATTTCGTCGAAGTTGTTCAGGCCTTCCTGGTTTTCAATTTTGGAGATGATCTGGATCTTCTCGCCGCCGTGCGCTTTCAGGTGCTCACGAATTTCAACTACGTCAGAACGCTTACGGATGAAGGAGGCCGCAACAAAGTCAACGCCTTGTTCGCAACCGAAGATCAGGTCCTGTTTGTCTTTTTCGGCCAGTGCTGGCAGTGCGATAGAGACGCCCGGCAGGTTAACGCCTTTGTTTTCGCCCAGGTCGCCGTTGTTCAGCACTTTACAGATAACCTTGTTGCCTTCGATGGCGGTCACTTCCATACCGATCAGACCATCGTCTACCAGCACGGTGTTACCGACGGACAGGTCGTTGGTGAAGCCTTCGTAGGTCACTGCAACGATTTCGCTGTTGCCAACAACGGATTTGTCGGTGGTGAAGGTGAAGGTCTGGCCCGCTTTCAGAGAGACGTCGTTACCGCCTTCCAGTTTGATGGTGCGGATTTCTGGACCTTTGGTATCCAGCAGGATCGCAGCTTTTTTACCGGTCTTGCTCATTACGTTGCGCAAGTTCTGGATACGCTGACCGTGTTCTGCGTAATCACCGTGGGAGAAGTTCAGACGCATCACGTTCATGCCGGCGTCCAGCATTTTGGTCAGCATCTCTTCAGATTCGGTTTTCGGGCCGATAGTACAAACAATTTTCGTCTTTTTCATGACAGTCTTAGTCTTTAAGTTGGGAAGGATATGGAAATCTCGCTCCGGGGGCGCACCGCCGCGGAGTCAAACCTGTGTTGCAAAAGAGTATATGACACGCACTAAGGATAGGAGACATCAAATGAGCGTGCAGAAGAAAGTGTGCCTGAGTGACAGCCCAACGAAGGAGAGGAGAAGTTGTACGTTGTTTTTTGTATTCCAAGCGCTGAAACCATTCACCAGGGATTAGGCGCGCATTATACGCTGATTTTAAGATAAAAGGAAAATGGAAACGGTGTTTCAGAAATAATCTGTGCAGTTTCACATAATATTGTTATCAAGGCGTTAAGCCATGATGACAACTTATGGCGGCAGGTGATTGACCTGCCGCGTTTTGCTTATTTTTGCAGCGCCTGGCTGAGGTCGGCAATCAGGTCTTTCGGATCTTCAATCCCGACTGACAGACGGATCAGCTGCGGCACAATGCCGTTTGCCAGGCGTTGCTCCAGCGGAATCGAAGCGTGCGTCATGCTGTAAGGCTGGCTCACCAGACTTTCCACACCGCCGAGGCTTTCCGCGAGGGTGAACAGCTTCAGGTGGCGAATCACCTCGGTGGCGCGTTGCGCATCGCCTTTTACCACCACGGAAATCATCCCGCCGGGCAGGGCCATCTGCGTGCGGGCAAGCTGATATTGCGGATGCGATTCCAGGCCGGGATAGAACACCTTTTCGACCAGAGGATGCTGCTCCAGCCATTGCGCAATCGCCAACGCGTTGGTGCTGTGCTTTTCTACCCTCAAAGCAAGCGTGCGAATACCGCGCAGCGTCAGGAAGCTGCTGAACGGATCCAGTACGCCGCCTACCGCGTTTTGCAGATAGCCCAGCTTATCCGCCAGTTCCCTGTTGTCCCCGACAATCGCCAGCCCGGCCACCACGTCAGAGTGGCCGTTCAGGTATTTGGTGGCGGAGTGCACCACGATATCGAAACCCGACTCCAGCGGACGGTGGATCACCGGCGACGCGAAGGTGTTATCCGCCACGCTGATGACGTTATGACGGCGGGCGATCGCCGCAATGGCCGCCAGATCCGCCAGCTTCAGCAGCGGGTTGGTTGGCGTTTCGACCCACACCATGCGGGTATCCGGGCGGATGGCGGCCTCGAGACCGGATAAGTCGTCCGGTTTAACCCAGCTGACCTGCAGGCCGGTGCTGCGCTTGCGCACGTTTTCAATCAGGCGGTACGTCCCGCCGTAAACGTCATCAATGGCGACAATATGGCTGTCTTTGTCCAGCAGTTCGAGCACCGTGGAGATGGCCGCCAGACCGGAGGCGAAGGCGTAGCCGCGCGTGCCGCCTTCCAGTTCGGCGATGGCGGTTTCCAGCGCATGGCGGGTAGGGTTGCCGCTGCGGGAATATTCATAGCCGGTATGCTCGCCGGGTGACGGTTGCGCAAACGTCGAGGTGGCGTAAATCGGCGGCATGACGGCGCCGTGCTGGTCGTTGAACTCGCCGCTGTGTACGCTCAGGGTAGCCAGGTTTTTCATCATCGATTCCTTTATTGCTGAAGACGGTTGCGCCAGGCGGTCAGAACGTCGCTGCGCGTAATCAGACCGAGAAAAGGGTCGTTGTCATTAATCACGGCCACCAGACCGCGGTCGAAGATGGCGTTCAGGGCGCTTTCCGGGGCGTGTTTATCAAGAAACTCCACCTGACGCGTCATGGCTGCCGTCACCGGAAGCGCGAAGCGGTCGCCGTCGCCGCCGATATGCCGCAGGAGATCCCACTCGTCGATAATGCCCACCACCTTGCCGTTCTCCAGCACCGGCAGCTGGGAGATGTCATACAGGCGCATGCGTGCCAGTACGGTGGAAAGCGTGTCGTCCGGGGCGGCGGTAACGGTGGCGCCTTCATCGTGGCGCAGGGCGATGTAGTCAGAGAGATCGCCGGCCTGAGGGCGCGTGATGAGCCCTTGCTGACGCATCCAGTCATCGTTGAACATCTTCGAGAGATACTTATTGCCGCTGTCGCAGGCGAAGGTCACCACGCGTTTCGGTGTGGTCTGCGCCTGGCAATATTTCAGCGCGGCCGCCAGCAGCGTGCCGCTGGAAGAGCCCGCCAGAATGCCTTCCGTTTTCAGCAGGTCGCGCGCGGTGGTGAAGGCCTCTCGGTCGGTGATGCGCCAGGCGCGATTCACCCCTTCAATGTGGGCCAGCGGCGGAATAAAGTCTTCGCCAATCCCCTCAACCAGCCAGGAGCCCGCGTCGTGATAGCGTCCGGTTTCCACCTGGTCGGCCAGAACCGATCCTGCCGGGTCTGCCAGGACAAACTCCGTGTGCGGAGAGTGCTCGGCGAACCACGCCTGTAGGCCGCCCAGCGTACCGCCTGAGCCGACGCCCACCACGATGGCGTCGATCCGCCCGTCAAGCTGCTCGTACAGTTCCGGTGCCGTGGTGGTGCGGTGCGCCAGCGGGTTGGCCTCATTATTGAACTGGTCGATGTAAAACGCGCCGGGCAGCTCGTTGGCCAGGCGCTGGGCGTAATCCTGGTAATAGGCGGGGTGGCCCTTGTTAACGTCGGAGCGGGTCAGCACCACCTGGGCACCCAGCGCGCGCAGGTGGAAAATCTTCTCGCGGCTCATTTTGTCCGGCACCACCAGGATCAGCGAGTAGCCTTTCTGGGCGGCAATCAGGGCCAGGCCGAGACCGGTATTTCCGGCCGTCGCCTCAATAATCGTGCCGCCCGGCTGCAGCTGGCCGGTACGCTCCGCTTCGTTAATCATCGACAGCGCAACGCGATCCTTAATAGAGCCGCCCGGATTCTGGTTTTCCAGCTTCAGGAACAGCGAGCAGGGACCGGTATCAAGCTTGTGCAGCTGGATAAGCGGGGTACGGCCAATCAGTTCGGTGACGGAATGGTAAATCGTCATGATGTTTTCCTTTCTGGATGTCATGACGGGATGATAGAGCGGCGAAATTTTCGCAATAAAGAACCATTCACTGCTCTTTAGAACAGAAAAGAATATAAATGCCATTTTTGGATGTCAGGACAGCAAGACGTAAAGTTGTCTGGATGTGAGGATGGCTATATCGGCATGAAATGCTGAAAAAATGACCGTTTCTAGCGGGCATCTACCAGCAGATATGCATCCGGTAGATAATCATTGCTGAAATTGATCTAAATGCTTCCCACCCTGTAAATCCGCTGTTTATTTCCGAAAGTTATAACAAATTCTTTTTTGTTCATTTGAAAGCTGATAACGCCTGTTTACTATCGTTTGGACATCCATACTGCTAAACAGCCATGCGCGAAACGGATAAAGAATAAGAATGATCGTACTCAGGAATATTTCGAAGGTTTTTGACAACGGAAAGGTCGCGCTGACTGCCGTTGATGACGTCAATTTGACGATAGAGCAGGGACAGATTTACGGAATTATCGGCTACAGCGGAGCCGGGAAAAGCACGCTGATTCGTCTGCTGAACGGCCTGGAAAAACCCAGCGCCGGAAGCGTGACCATTAACGGGCAGGATATCTCTGCGGCAAAGGGTGAAGCGCTGCGCCAGGCGCGCCTGAAAATCAGCATGGTGTTCCAGCACTTCAACCTGCTGTGGTCGCGCACGGTGAGCGAGAATATCGCTTTCTCGATGCAAATCGCCGGCGTGCCAAAAGCCAACATCAAGGCGCGCGTCGCCGAGCTGGTGGAGCTGGTCGGCCTGAAGGGGCGCGAGAATGCGTACCCGTCCCAGCTGAGCGGCGGGCAAAAGCAGCGCGTCGGTATTGCGCGCGCTTTGGCTAACAGCCCTGACGTGCTGCTCTGCGATGAAGCCACGTCCGCGCTCGACCCGCAGACCACCGATCAGATCCTCGATCTGCTGCTGGATATTAACCGCCGCTTCAGGCTGACCATCGTGCTGATCACCCACGAGATGCACGTGGTACGCAAAATCTGCGACCGCGTGGCGGTGATGGAGAACGGTAAAGTGGTGGAAGAGGGCGACGTGCTAAGCGTCTTTACCCATCCGCAGCAGCCGATTACGCAGCAGTTTGTCCGCCAGGTGAGCCAGTACGCTGAGGAAGAAACCTTCAATACCGAACTGGCAAACGATCTGGAAGGCACGGTCATCAGGCTGACCTTTACCGGGCACAGCACCCATAAGCCGATCGTGGGTGAACTGACCCTGCGCTACGGCCTGCCGTTTAACATCCTGCACGGGAAAATGACGCAAACCGCCCACGGTGTGTTTGGTCAGCTCTGGGTGCATGTCGTGGCATTCGATGAACAACTGAACAATATCCTCGCCGACCTGCAGCACAGCGATATTGAAGGCGAGGTGATTAAACATGGCTGAGAATCTCTTTCCGCATCTCAAGTGGGATCAGCTCTGGGCGGCGACGCTGGAGACGCTGTATATGACCGCGCTGTCCGGCGTGGCGACGTTTGTGCTGGGCATCGTGCTGGGGCTGGCGCTGTTTTTAACCGCGCGCGGCGGGCTGTTCCACAACCGCACGGTCTACAGCGTGATTTCGATTGTGGTGAACGTGTTCCGCTCTATCCCGTTCATCATTTTGATTGTCCTGCTGATCCCGTTCACCAAGACCGTCGTCGGCACCATTCTTGGCGCCAACGCGGCGCTGCCGGCGCTGATTGTGGGCGCCGCACCGTTCTACGCACGCCTGGTAGAGATCGCCCTGCGTGAAGTGGATAAAGGCGTCATCGAAGCAACGCGCTCGATGGGCGCACGACTGAGCACGTTAGTGTTTCGGGTTTTACTGCCGGAATCATCACCCGCACTGGTATCGGGTATTACGGTGACGCTCATTGCGCTGGTGAGCTACAGCGCAATGGCGGGGGTGATTGGCGCCGGCGGTTTGGGAAATCTGGCTTATCTGGAAGGATTCCAGCGCAACCATGGTGACGTCACGCTGGTGGCAACGGTGACCATTCTGATCATCGTTTTCATTATCCAGTTCTGCGGCGATGTCATTACTTCACTGTTAGATAAACGCTAATAAATACACACAGGAACCACATCATGAAAAAAACACTGACACTGATCGCCGCCGCAACCCTGAGCGCCCTGAGCTTCGCCTCCTGGGCCGACACCCTGACCGTGGGCGCATCCAACACGCCGCACGCCGAAATTCTGGAGCAGGCTAAGCCGATTCTGGCGAAGCAGGGTATCGACCTGGAGATTAAACCGTTCCAGGACTACATTCTGCCGAACACCGCGCTGGCGGGTCATGACATCGACGCGAACTATTTCCAGCACATTCCTTACCTGAACAGCGTGCTTAAGGATCATGCGGGCGATAAAGACTACGATTTCGTCAGTGCGGGCGCGATCCACATTGAGCCAATCGGCATCTACTCCAAAAAATACAAGTCGCTGAAAGACCTGCCGGAAGGTGGCAAGATCATCATGCGTGACGCGGTTTCTGAAGAGGGGCGTATTCTCTCCATCTTCGAGAAAGAGGGCGTGATCAAGCTGAAGCCGGGCATCGATAAAGTGACCGCGCGCATCAGCGACATCGTTGAGAACCCGAAAAAGCTGAAGTTCACGCCGAACGTGGAAGCCTCTCTGCTGCCGCAGATGTACAACAACAACGAAGGCGATGCGGTGGTGATTAACGCCAACTACGCGATTGACGCCGGTCTGGATCCGGTTCACGACCCGATTGCGGTAGAGAGCGGTGAAAACAACCCGTACGCCAACATCATTACCGTGCATCGCGGTGACGAGAAGAAGAAAGATATCGTTGCGCTGGTGAACGTGCTGCACTCGAAAGAGATTCAGGACTGGATCCGCACCAAGTACAAAGGCGCGGTCATCCCAGTAAACAACTAATTTACTGATTTTACAGATGAAGCCCGGCGAGTCTCTCGCCGGGCTTCTTTTTTGTATCCGGCAGGAGAATCATTTAAGCTCAACGTTTAACAGGCAATGGAGTGATGACGATGGGTAACGTGACCAAAGATGAAGCGCTGTATCAGGAGATGTGCCGGGTGGTCGGGAAGGTGGTGCTTGAGATGCGTGATTTAGGGCAGGAGCCAAAGCATATTGTCATTGCCGGAGTCCTGCGTACCGCGCTGGCGAACCAGCGCGTTAAGCGCAGTGAATTGACAACCGAAGCGATGGAAACGGTGGTTAAAGCGCTGGCCGGGTAATGCGCCAGCGCTTCGCAAGCTGTTCGAGCGAGCAGCAGAGCAGGTAGTAGACCACGCCCGTAAAGATAAAAATGGCCGCCGGGTAGATTTGCACCCGGTTGTTGACCTGTCCCGCCACTGTGGTCAGTTCCGGTACGTTCACGATAAACGCCAGCGACGTATCCTTCAGCAGGCTGATAAAAATCCCCACCAGCGACGGCAGAATATTCCTCAGCGCCTGCGGCAGCAGCACGCGCAGGAGGGTTTGCTGCGTGCTGAATCCCTGAGACAGTGCGGCCTCGTATTGTCCTGACGGTAGCGCGTTAAGCCCGGCCAGCACCGAGTGCATCACCGTTGCCGCGGTAAACCAGGCCAGAGCCAGCGTGACGGTCAGCGCTCCCGGCAGATCGCCCCCGGTCATAAGCGGCAGCAGATACCACATCCAGAAAATCACGAAGATGAGCGGGATGCCGCGGATCAGCTCTGCCCATAAAAAGAGGGCCTTTCGCACGAGCCCGGTAAAGCGCCAGGCCAAACACGCGAGCACTATCCCACCGGGCAGGGCGATGACGGCGGCCCCGGCAGCCATCATTAACGACAGCAATACGCCCCCCGGTTCACCCGTCGCCGCGCGTCCCCACAGCAGATAGTCGAGGTTATCGGTGATGACGTTAAGTCCGGCAATCATGTTTTTCACTCCCTGTGGTGGCGACGCCTGGGCGTTTACGTTTCGCGTCAGGCCCGATGCGAACCAGCACCATCCCCATGACCAGGCCGGTCAGCAGATAGAGTGCGGTTCCGAGGGTAAACGCCTCCAGCGCGTGCGCGTTATAGCTCTCGATCTGCCTGACCTGATAGGTCAGCTCGGCAAAGCCAATCCCGCTCGCGAGCGAGGAGAGCTTCATCAGATTTAGGTACTGGCCCACGACCGGCTGCCAGGCGTTGGCCAGGCCCTGCGGCAGAAGGATGTAACGAAACAGACGCCACGCGGAGAATCCCTGCGCGAGCGCTGCCTCCCGCTGTCCGGCAGGTACGGAACGTAAGCCCGACTCCACCTCTTCGATTAAAAACGCCGAGGTAAAGACGCCCAACCCCCAGGCAGAACATAAAAATTCGGGCGTAAACCACCAGACGTCGCCGGGCAGAATTGACCAGCTGTGATCCGCGTTCACCGCGTCGCGGAACGCCTGCGGTAGCCCGTTCCAGGCGGCAAAATACCAGAACAGCAGCTGCACCAGCAGCGGCGTATTGCGAAACAGCGACACCCAGCTGCTGACGACCGCGTTCCCGGGGCGTCCGCCGGAAAGGCGCAGGAGCATAAAGAGCAGTGCGAGCAGGCTGGCCAGCAGCATCCCGGCAAGCGTGACCCACAGGGTGGTGAGGAATCCGGAGAGTATCCACTGCAGAGGCTGTCCGGTCAGTACCCCCTGCCAGTCGAGCGCGGGCATTACAGATGCTCCTGATGCAGCGGGTTGAGCACCTTTTGCAGGAACCGCTGCGCGCGCGGATGCGACGGCTGGCTGAAAAACTGTGCCGGCGGCGCGGTTTCCAGAATTTGCCCGCCGTCGATAAAGACAATCCGGTCGGCAATTTCCCGGGCAAACTGCATCTCGTGGGTCACCACGATCATCGTGATCCCGCTGTGGGCGAGGGCTTTCATCACGTACAGCACTTCACCAATCATCTCCGGATCCAGCGCGGAGGTGGGTTCATCGAACAGAATGATTTGCGGTGAAGAGGCCAGGGCGCGGGCAATCGCGACGCGCTGCTGCTGTCCACCGGAAAGCTCTGCCGGGAAATGGTGGGCTTTTTCCAGCATCCCGACCTTCTCCAGCAGGGCCAGCGCGCGCTCCTGAGCTGGCTGCGGCTTCCAGCCGTGAACGTGCTCCAGCGCCAGGGTAATGTTCTGGCTGGCGGTGAGGTGGGCGTAAAGATTGAACTGCTGGAACACAAACCCCACGCGGCTGCGCAGCTGGCGCAGCCCGGTACCGGAGAGCTTTGCGGTAGGCTTGTTGTCGACCAGAATCTCTCCGCCGCTTAGGGTTTCAAGCTGGTTGATAAGACGAATCAGGGTGGATTTACCGGAACCCGAAGGGCCGAGGATGGCGACCACTTCACCGGGCGTGATGGGGAGGTTAATATCGTTTAAAACCTGATGGTCACCGTAGCGTTTGTCCACATGACGAAACTCGACGCTGGCCTGTTCCAGATGTGAAAAATCCGCGGCACCGGCCGCGGAGTGTGAAAATAAACCTGAGAGCATAATTATCTGGCTTCTATTTTAAAGGCGCGAGGCTGTGGGGAAGGCGTGTTTGGGCCAAACCAGACATCGTAGATTTTTGCTGCCTGACCGTTCTTCTCGAGATTAATCAGCTCGTCGTTAACGGCCTTCAGCAGCGCCGTTTCACCTTTCTTCACCCCAACGCCAATCTCTTCTTTGCTGAGCAGATCGGGCAGGATTTTAAAGTTCGCTTTATCCGGCGCCTGCGCCAGCAGACCGGCCAGAATGGTGCTGTCCTGGGTGATGGCCTGTACGTTACCGTTGCGCAGCGCCGTCAGCGCCAGCGGAATATCGTCATACGAGAGCACGCGTGACTGCGGGAAACGCTGGTGCAGCGCCTGCTCGCCCGTCGTTCCTTTGACCGCGCCAATACGCGCCCGGCTGTAGTCATCAAGCTTGTCCGGTGATTTAGCCGGCACCAGGAACTGCTGGCCGGTGACAAAGTAAGGCGTCGAGAAATCAATCACCTGTGCGCGTTCCGGGGTGATGGTTATATCCGCCACGATCAGATCGGCTTTTCCGGACTGCAGCAGCGGAATACGGTTAGCCGGATTGGTGGCAACCAGTTCAAGCTTCACGCCGAGCGATTTTGCCAGCGCTTTGGCGAAGTCCACGTCATAACCCACGATCTCGTGCGTTTTGGCATCAATAGAGCCAAACGGCGGGTTGGCGTCAAACGTGGCCACTTTCACCACCCCTGCGGCCTTAATATCCGCCAGCTGATCGGCCTGTGCCTGCGCTGAAAGCAGGCTCCCCGCCGCCAGTAATCCCAGAACCAGTGTCCGTTTGGTAAACCCTTTCATATTTGCTGCCATAGTCATTCGCCATCCCGTTGTTTTTGTTTTACCCCGCTACGCTCCCATAAGCGAAAGCTATCGCCAAATAAGAAATCGTTCTTTGCTATGAGCAAAAAAGCATTAGTGAACAACGTGTTAATGAAGAGTGAAAAGAGCGGGATGCTATTTGCAGATCCTGCACATCAACAGTGGATTTTGGTATTTCCCCCGCGCGGCATTTGAGTGCTTAACTGAGATCAGACACGGCGAGAGAGGGTAAGATGATGAAAAAATGGATCAGCACGTTACGGCGGTTTTTTGCGACCCGACCAGTGAATGCGGAGAACAGCGCGCAACGTGTTCTTGAGTCAATCCTGCCTGTCGCCAGCCTGTATGGCGTCGACGTTGCCAACATTGACCCGGAGTGGTTCCATGATAAAACGTCACGCTGAACTGCGCCGCACGCGCGAAACGTACTGGAACGAGGTGTGCGTGACGTTTAACGAGTGAAATAAAAAAGCACCGGTTTCCCGGTGCTTTTTTATTAGATTTTGCAGGCGTCGCCGCAGTCGTCGTCGGCGACAATCGCCTGCGCTTTTTTGTCTGCATCGTCCAGACGTTCGGCATTACGCTCTTCGGCTTCATCCAGACCGTTAAAGACTAAGTTATCGAGATCAATTTCCATGTGGCACCTGCTCTGTTCAGTTTTTGATACTGGCACAGTATAGGGCAAAAAAAGCCAGCAATGTACCTCGCAGCACATAAGGATAATCCCTGCCATACTCAGTGCTTTATCGCTGAGGAGAGCACATGATTACACTCTGTAAAACCTGCGGAACCGCCTACGATGCCCGCCCGGACAGTTGCCCGATTTGCGAGGATGAGCGTCAGTACGTGCCCGCCACGGGCCAGGCATGGACCGATTTCGACACCGTCACCGCCACCCATACCAACAAATGGCAGCAGCTGGAGCCGCGGCTGTTCGGGATCAAAACGGTGCCCGCGTTTGCGATCAACCAGCGGGCGCTGCTCCTGCACACGCCCCACGGCAATATCCTCTGGGACTGCATCGCCAACCTCGACCCCGCAACCAAAGCGCTCGTTACCGCCCTCGGCGGCATCAGCGCGATTGCTATTTCACATCCGCACTATTACACCACGATGCAGGAGTGGGCTGCGGCGTTTGATGCGCCGGTTTACCTGCACGCCAGCGACAGAGAGTGGGTCATGCGCGACAGCCCGGCCATTCATTTCTGGGAGGGGGATGCGCTGGAGATTTTCCCGTCGGTCACCTTGCTGCGTCTGGGCGGGCATTTTGCCGGTGGAACGGTGCTGCACTGGCAGGAGGGGGATGGGGTATTGCTGGTGGGCGATATTCTGCAGGTCACGCCGGGTAAAGACGCCGTCTCGTTTATGTGGAGCTACCCGAATTATCTTCCGCTGCCGGCCCGCGCCGTGGCGTCGGTGGTGAATCATCTCGAAGGCAAAACCTTCGAACGTCTTTACGGCGCGTTTGAAGGGCAGAACATCCCGGCCTTCGCGGACGAGATTGTTCAGCGGTCGGGCCAGAAATATATTGCTTGTCTGAAGTAAACCACGATGGGTAAACTTTACGAGTGTGATCTCGATCATGCCTAAACTAAAACAGATAAAAGAGACATTGCTATGCAACATATCATTGAAGGTTTTCTCAGCTTTCAAAAAGAGATTTTCCCGCAACGTAAAGAACTCTTCCGCAGTTTAGCGTCCAGCCAGAATCCCAAAGCGCTGTTCATCTCATGCTCCGACAGCCGTCTGGTCCCGGAACTGGTCACCCAGCAAGAGCCAGGACAACTCTTTGTCATTCGTAATGCTGGCAACATCGTGCCGCCGTTCGGGCCGGAGCCTGGCGGCGTGTCTGCAACCATCGAATACGCCGTGGTGGCGCTGGGCGTCACGGATATCGTGATTTGCGGTCACTCCAACTGTGGCGCGATGAAGGCGATTGCCGATAACGCGAACCTGGAGCCGATGCCTGCTGTGTCACACTGGCTGCGCTATTCTGACGCGGCGAAAGCCGTGGTAGAGAAGAAAACCTGGGATAAGCCGATCGATAAAGTCAATGCGATGGTGCAGGAGAACGTGTTTGCGCAGCTGAGCAACATTAAGACCCACCCGTCCGTCGCGGTGGGCCTGCGTAATAACTCCATCCGACTGCACGGCTGGGTGTACGACATTGAAAGCGGCAAAATTCTTGCCCTGGATAAAGCGACGAAAACCTTCGTTTCGCTGTCTGAAAACCCGGAAGTCTTCTTCGAGTAATCCGCGACAGCAGGGCATGGAAGCCCTGTCAGTTCTCAATATACGGTAATCTGCGCCGCGATCCCGACGCGGGTTTTTCCGCCGCCTTCGCCATTGCTTGTGCAATCTCTGCACACTCCGCCAGCCCCTGAACGAAGGGACGATCGTGCATCAGCCACGGTATCGCGCCGAAGGCAATGCGCCCGCGAACGGCGTCAGGCGCATTTAAGGTGTAATCCTCACCGACGTCCGGTATCTCTTCGCCCGTGGCTTCCAGCTGTTTGCGCAGCGTCGGAAAGGGCAGATCCTTCGTTTTGAGCGGCTTCTGCCCGCGCGCATCAATAAACACGTCGAAACGGTAAACGGTCTCTTGTGTGGTGATTACCGTTCGATCGCTGCCAACGTCCAGCGCGTAATCGTCACCGAGCGTCGCCACGCTAATGATGCCGGCTTCGCGAAGCGCGAGCAGCCTGCGGATAGACTGCGGAGGAATGGCCGCATAGTTGTCGATGAATACGCGGGCGAGGCCTTGCTTAAAGCGCTCTCTGTCCCGTTCGCTGAGGTGGGGAACAATCTCCTGAACCACTTCATGCAGCCGAAGCACGGTATAGCGCCAGGCTACGGTGCGCCGCTCGCGTTTGTTCCGCTCCACCTCGTTGAGATTCTCTTCCGCCCAGGTAAACGGGCCGTGCCGTTTACGATCCTCAAACCAGGCCTCACGAATGCTGTCCGCATTCTGCTTATGCAGGGATATTTTCTCACACCACGTCGGGTCAGCGAGCTGAAGCTCTTTCACCATCAGGGTAAATATACGGTCGAGCAGGCCATTCGATCCTTTGGCGATCTCGTTTTCAACCACAAATTCGGTTAAGACCGACAGCGGTTCATAAGGAATAGGGCAGTAAAAATCGGCTTCCGGCAGAATGCCCGTCCGGGACATCAGGACAATCTTCAACGCGTCGCTGCCTTTATCCAGCACGAACTCATCGTCACGAAATTCACCGTGCTGCATCACTACCGCCATGGCCGCGTCGAGACCGCTTAACGATGTCCCCATAATACCGACGCGGCAGGGAGGGATACTGGCGTCCATCAGACCGGACCACGGGCTTGGGAAGAACGCGCGCGTGGCTTCGTCCTCGTCTGGCCAGACGTGACCGGTGGCGATAACCGCAAGGTCGAAGCGTTCAGGAAAGGCGCTGTCGTTGACGGAAAGCGTGACCCCTTCTTTCGTGGACACGATATCGGTGACCCGGGCGGATTCATGGACATCAACCTGAAACCCCAGCTTTCTGGCCTCTTTCACGATTGAACGAAAGCTGTCGCGAAAATACTCGCCCAGCAGAAGCCGGGGCAGGAACTGCCGGTCATGCAGGCGGGTTGTATCGACCTTAAAGCGCGCCAGATGAGCTTCGCTCTGATCCTTCAGCCAGTCGAGGTAGGTCATAAAAATGGGCGGGATTTCAATGCTCGCAATGTTCGCCAGCATCAGCCGGGAATTATCGTCGTCGTTATAGGGCATACCCACGCCAGCGTCTTCGGATTGTTCAAAGATGGAAACTGAGAGCGGCTTGCTGTTTTTAAGGAGATGATAAAAAGTATAAATCCCTGTGGGGCCGGAGCCAATAATCGCGATTTTCTTCATCGACGGTCTTCCTGTTTTTTTTCCATAAGAAAAGCGTAGCAGGAGAACAATGATGAAAATAAGGGATTAGAAAAATTCAGGATATCAGAAGAGGATTTGCACCATTTCAGGACTGAAATGGTGCGTCCGAGTGGACTCGAACCACCGACCCCCACCATGTCAAGGTGGTGCTCTAACCAACTGAGCTACGGACGCAGAATGGTGCGTTCAATTGGACTCGAACCAACGACCCCCACCATGTCAAGGTGGTGCTCTAACCAACTGAGCTATGAACGCAACGTGTTGTCGGCGACAACGGGGACGAATATTAGCGGCACAGCACCGAGGTGGCAAGAGGGAAAATGCATTTTTCTCTCTGATTTCACGCGATTGCTTCATTACCGCGCAAAGTGAAGAGAAAGTAGCCGCCGGGCGGCGGCTACCGCGTCGTTAACGTGCCGCGCGTTGCAAAATGACCGTTGATGGCTGGCGCTGCAGGAAGCGCATTCGCATCATCATCATAATCGCCGCCGACGTCAGGCCGATGATAAAGCCCATCCAGAACCCTGCCGGACCCATGCGATCCACCACCAGATCGGTAAGCGCCAGGATATAGCCACACGGCAGACCCAGCACCCAGTAGGCGATGAAGGTGATAAAGAAGATGGAGCGCGTGTCTTTATATCCGCGCAGCACGCCGCTGCCAATCACCTGGATGGAGTCAGAGATCTGGTAAATTGCGGCCAGCAGCATCAGGTGCGATGCCAGCGTGACCACTTCCGGGTTGTCGTTATAGAGCAGGGCAATCTGCTCGCGTAATGCAACGGTAAAGAGCGCCGTACAGACAGCCATGCAGACGCCGACGCCCAGCCCGGTCCGGGCGGCCGTTTGCGCATCCAGCGTTGAGCCCTGGCCCAGGCGGAAGCCGACGCGAATCGTGACCGCCGCCGCCAGCGACATCGGCAGGACGAACATCAGGGAGCTGAAGTTCAGCGCAATCTGGTGCCCGGCCACGTTCACAATGCCCAGCGGGGAGACCAGCAGGGCGACCACGGCAAATAGGGTCACCTCAAAGAACAGCGCGAGGGCAATCGGTAACCCCAACTGCACCAGACGCGTCATGATGTTCCAGTCCGGCGTGCTAAATCTTTTCTCGTTGCGAATATCGCGCATGGAACGGGCGCGTTTTACAAAGGCGATCATGGAGAAGAACATCACCCAGTAAACGGCTGCCGTCGCCACGCCGCAGCCGACGCCTCCGAGCTCCGGCATCCCGAAATGACCGTAAATAAAGACATAGTTCACCGGAATGTTGACCAGCAAACCGATAAAGCCCATCACCATTCCGGGCTTGGTTTTCGCCAGGCCTTCACACTGGTTACGCGCCACCTGGAAAAAGAGGTAGCCGGGCGCACCCCAGAGCAGGGCGCGCAGATAGCCCACGGCTTTATCAGCCAGTGCCGGGTCAATGTTATGCATAGCGCGAATGATGTGGCCCGCGTTCCAGAGCACGACCATGATCAGCACGGAAACAAACCCTGCCAGCCAGAAACCCTGACGAACCTGATGGGCAATGCGCTCGCGACGACCCGAGCCATTGAGCTGAGCGATAACCGGCGTGAGCGCGAGCAGCAGACCGTGGCCGAACAGGATGGCCGGAAGCCAGATTGACGTGCCGATAGCAACGGCCGCCATATCGGTGGCGCTATAGCCACCTGCCATTACCGTATCCACAAATCCCATTGCGGTCTGGGCCACTTGCGCGACGATCACTGGTATAGCCAGTGCCAATAGCTGGCGCGCTTCATTCATGTACTTCTGCACGTGAACACCTTTATTTTGTTGTTATTTGAGAGACTAAAAAAGCCGCCGAAACGGGCAGCAAGAAGAAAATGCAGGGGGGTGCCAGCTATTGTAGCGGGCTTTAGCTATTTATCTAGTGAAAAAATCGCCAGAAAATGCGCTCCGCTGGCAACCTCTTTTTCCAACTGTTATTGTGGTGGGATTAAACGGTGTCACCACCGTCCGGAAAAAACAGGAGTTGTAAGCATGTTTACTGGTATTGTGCAGGGCACCGCCAAAGTGGTGTCCATTGATGAAAAACCTAATTTCCGTACTCATGTTGTTGAGCTGCCGGAATATATGCTTGAGGGCATTGAAACAGGCGCGTCGATTGCTCATAACGGCTGCTGCCTGACCGTTACCGAAATTAACGGCAACCAGATTAGCTTTGATTTAATGAAAGAGACGCTGCGCATCACCAACCTTGGCGAGCTGGCGGTGGGAGATACCGTCAACGTTGAGCGGGCGGCGAAGTTCAGCGATGAGATTGGCGGCCACCTGATGTCCGGGCACATCATGACCACCGCTGAAGTGGCAAAAATCGTGACCTCGGAAAATAACCGTCAAATCTGGTTTAAAATGCAGGATCCTTCATTAATGAAATACATCCTCTATAAAGGATTTATTGGCATTGACGGGATTAGCCTGACGGTGGGTGAAGTAACGCCAACGCGTTTTTGCGTGCATTTAATTCCTGAAACGCTGCAGCGCACCACGCTGGGCGCCAAAAAACTGGGGCACCGCGTGAATATTGAAATCGATCCGCAAACCCAGGCGGTAGTGGATACGGTTGAGCGCGTGCTGGCAGCAAAAGAAGCGGCGATAATAAAGACCGCCACAGAAGAAGAATAAAAAATAACCCCGGGCATCCGGGGTTATTTTTTAGCGTGCGACACGTAATCCGTGTTCAATCCCACGGCTGAATACCACCTGCCAGAGCTGAATATCCCGTGCGCGAAACGCCCCCGCGCAGGCATTCAGATAATAGCTAAACATCCGCCTGAATCGTTCAGAATAGTTGTCCGCAATCTCAGGCCAGGTTTCCTGAAAACGCGCATGCCAGGCCATCAACGTGGTGTCGTAATCCGCGCCAAAGTTATGCCAGTCTTCCATCACGAAATGGGGTTCACTGGCGTTGGCAATCTGGCGGACGGACGGTAAACAGCCATTCGGAAAGATGTATTTGTTGATCCACGGGTCGACGTTATTGTCGGTCCGCTTAGAGCCGATGGTGTGCAGCAGGAAGATACCGTCCGGTTTCAGATTCCGATCCACCACCTCAAAATAGGTAGCGTAGTTTTTCGGCCCGACGTGCTCGAACATGCCGACGGAAACGATCCGGTCAAACTGTTCGTTAAGATCACGGTAATCCTGCAGCCGGATATCCACATCGAGGCCCTGGCAGCGTTCCCGCGCCATTTTTTGCTGTTCCGCTGAAATCGTGACGCCGACGACGCTGACGCCATAGTGCTTCGCCATAAAATACGCCAGCCCACCCCAGCCGCAGCCGATATCCAGCACGCGCATTCCGGGCTGGAGCTGCAGCTTCTCGCTAATCAGACGCAGCTTGGCCTGCTGGGCCTCTTCAAGCGTCGACGCCTCTTTCCAGTAGGCGCAGGAGTACTGCATGAAAGGGTCCAGCATACGGCTGAACAGGTCGTTGCCAAGATCGTAGTGTTCTTTACCAACGATCCACGCGCGTTTTTTACTTTGCAGATTGAACAGTCGGGCAGAGGCGACGCGCAGGGTGTCTTTCAGATTGCGAGGGAGTTGATTTTCAAGACCGGCACGCAGCACGCTGGCGAAAAAGGTATCCAGACGTTCGCACTCCCACCAGCCGTCCATGTAGCTTTCTCCCAGGCCTAACGATCCCTCTCGCAGCACGCGTTTAAAAAAGTCGGGATGTTTAACCTGAGGATCGGATGGCGATGATCCATTGATAGTGATGCCTGCTCGACCTAACAGTTCACTGACGATCCGGGACCAGTTATCGTCCGGAACGCTGACTTCTTCTATACACGATGAACTCATAGCTTCTCCATCACCCTACTGTGATCAGAACCTTAAAACAGCGTAGACGCTTTTTTTGGTTTGTGAGAAATCTCACGGTAAATACCGCGAGGCTAATATCCGACGTAGAACAGAGGAAGGGAGATAACCCTTGCCGAAATGCCTTCCATGGTAAAACGGGAGCACTCCGGCTCCCGTTAACACTTAATATTTATCGTATTTAATCGAACCAAATTTAGTATAGGCCTCAAAATTTGGTGATTCAATAGAAAATTCTTAGCAACCTAATCACTGAAAATTAACATGATTTCTGGCGCAATCAGGCATGTGACGTTTCAACCTGAGCACTCTTTTCCTGCGCACGCTGCGCGGAGGCCTGCATGCGATAGCCCAACACCGCCAGCGCAACGGTCACCAGCATCACGCTGGTGGTGGTCAGGAGCGGCGTGGCAATCAGCGCCGATACAACCAGGCTTGCCAGGAAGCACAGCCCCAGCTGCAGGGTATTCTGCAGCGCGGCGGCGCGGCCTGTTGCCTGCGGGAAGGGACGCAGCGCCTGGGCTACAACGATAGGGTAAATCGCCCCGTTCGCGACGGCCATCACGCAGAAGGGGATCAAAATTTCGGCCAGACCGGCACCCGGAATAAAGCCAACGGCCCAGGTCCCGATAACGCTCAGCGCATACAGCACCAGCAGCCACGGCAGCATCTGCTGACCTTCCCACTTTTGCAGCGCCGCGCGACAGCCGTACCCGCCTACCAGGAACGCGATGGTCTGCGGAACATAGCTCAGGCCGATGGCTGCCGGGCTGTAACCCATATCGTGCAGAATGAACGGCGAGCCGGTGAGCCACGCGAAGAAGCTTGCCGAGCAGGCGGCATAGATCAGGACATTCCCGCGATACGCTTTGGTGCTGAGCAGAGACGTGAAGGTAATCGGCTTCGCGTCTGCATGCGCTTCTTTTTTATGCGCGGGCTTGAGGGCGAACGCCGGCAGCATCAGTACCAGGGTAATTGCAAACAGCGTGGCGAAAATGGCCTGCCAGTCGAAATGCGCGAGGATCCAGCTGCCCAGCAGGGGAGCGAGGGCCGGTGAGAGACCCACCAGCGGCATAATGGTGGCGAAAATACGGTTTGTGCGGTTAGCCGGGTAATAGTCGGTGACCAGCGCCTGCCATGTCACTGCCGCGGCACAGACGCCCACGGCCTGAATAAAACGCAGCACCAGCAGCCAGGTGGCATCGCGTACCCATAACATTCCCAGGCAGCCCACGGCAAAAATGGCCAGGCCCAGCAACAGCACCGGTTTACGACCAAAGCGATCCGAGAGCGGTCCCCAGAGCAGCTGTGCGAAGGCAAAACCGGCGAGGAATAAGCTCAGGCTGGCGCTGATGGCGGCAGCAGGCGTTTGCAAATCTTCCTGCATGGCGGCAAACGCCGGCAGGTACATATCGGTGGCCAAAAAGCCCAGCACGCTCAAGCCGCCGAGCCAGACTAAAAAACCGTTCCTGGGTTGCATTATTTTATTCTCCTGAGGAGGCAGGTATACATTGGCGCTGAGTGTAGGGAGTGCAAAGCCGCTTGTGAAACGCTAATATTTGGCGGGTGCATTCAAAAAATTTGCAGGCAGAAAATGTGGTCAGATTATTCTCTTGAAGTGGTCGATGCTGTTGCACGTAACGGCAGCTTCAGCGGTGCGGCGCAGGAGCTGCACCGCGTCCCTTCGGCAATAAGCTACACGGTGCGCCAACTGGAGGAGTGGCTGGCGGTTCCGCTGTTTGAACGGCGGCATCGTGATGTGGAATTAACGCCCGCAGGCGCGTGGTTTTTGAAGGAAGGGCGTTCTGTTATCAAAAAAATGCAGATCACCCGCGAACAGTGTCAGCAGATCGCTAACGGCTGGCGGGGGCATCTTTCCATCGCGGTGGATAACATCGTTAAGCCGGAACGCACCCGGCAGATGATCGTCGATTTCTACCGTCATTTCTCTGACGTCGAGCTGCGGGTCTCGCAGGAGGTGTTCAACGGCGTCTGGGATGCGCTGGCGGACGGCAGGGCAGAGATGGCGATTGGGGCTACGCAGGCGATCCCGGTCGGGGGACGTTACGCTTTTCGCGATATGGGGATGCTGAGCTGGAAATGCGTGGTGGCAAGCGACCATCCGCTGGCGGCGATGGAAGGGCCGCTCAGCGATGACACGCTGCGCAACTGGCCGTCGCTGGTGCTGGAGGATACGTCCCGTTCATTGCCCAAGCGTATCACCTGGCTTCTGGACAACCAGCGGCGGGTGGTGGCCCCTGACTGGGAATCGTCGGCGACGTGCCTCAGCGCCGGGCTGTGCGTCGCGATGGTGCCCGTTCATTTCGCGCGTCCGCGCATCGATACCGGAGAGTGGGTTGAGCTGACGCTGGAGAATCCGTTCCCGGATGCGGCCTGCTGCCTCACATGGCAGCAAAATGACGTCTCGCCTGCGATGGCCTGGCTGCTGGATTATCTGGGAGACAGCGAAACGCTGAACCGGGAATGGTTACGGGAGCCAGCATAGCTGGCCCCGTAAAGCGATTAACGACGGTAGTCGCGGAACGGACCGTCCGCAACGGAACGGCGTTCGATAAGACGCGGGTGAACTTCAATAGACTGCGACTCTTCGCGTTTGTTGACGATCCTGTCCATCAGCATGTTGAAGGCCGTTTCGCCCAGCGAATCTTTCGGCTGGTGAATGGTGGTCAGCGCCGGGGTGAAGAAACGCGCGTTACGCACGTTGTCATACCCGATCACGGAAATATCCTGCGGTACGCGCAGGCCCAGCTCGTCGGCAGCGCAGAGCGCGCCCATGGCCATAATGTCGCCCCCGCAGAACACGGCGGTCGGACGGTGCGGCTGGGAGACGATCTGCTGCATCGCGCGGTAGCCCGATTCCGGCTCAAAGTCACCCTGCACAATCCAGTTTTCCGGCACGTTGATCAACGCTTCTTCCATCGCTTTCATAAAACCGGCCAGACGGCCCGCGCCGGTGTTGCGCTCCAGCGGACCGGGGATCACGCCAATCTCGCGGTGGCCGCGTTCGATCAGATAACGACCGGCCATATAGCCGCCTTCAAAGGCGTTATCGATAACGGAATCGGTAAAGTCTGCGCGCGCTTCGCCCCAGTCCATCACCACCATCGGAATATGGCGATACTCTTCCAGCATCGACAGCACGGATTCCGGGTACTCGGAACACATCACCAGCAGGCCATCAACGCGCTTTTGCGCCATCATCGACAGGTAGGCACGCTGTTTTTCAATGCTGTTCCACGCGTTGCCCAGAATCAGGGTATAGCCTTTCTGGAAGCAGTTCTTTTCGACCGCTTCAATGATCTCGGCAAAATAGGCCGCTTCACTGCTGGTCGCCAGCAATCCAATGGATTTGGTGTGATTAACCTTGAGGCTACGCGCAACCGCACTTGGCGAATAGTGCAGCTCTTTGATCGCTGCCCAGACGGCGTTGCGCGTCTCTTCCGCCACAAAGCGGGTTTTGTTAATTACATGTGATACGGTTGTAGTGGAAACGTTTGCGCGTTTTGCTACGTCTTTAATTGTTGCCATTAAATGTCACTCCAGACCATATCCTAAGCTCCTGAAAAACTTGAAGGTAAACGTTTGCCTTCTCTCACCCTTATCTCGCAATCTTGAATTGCGGCACGCCGGGAAAACGACACGGGACGTCAGGAGGGGGTCAATGGCCGGTACGCTAATAAATTTAGCGTGGAATTTTGTCCTATCTTGATGAAAAGGGGAAGAGGTAAAGTGGTTATCAGTATAAATCCAGGAAGATTTTTGACGTAATCTGTGCAAAAATGAGCAAGCTCACTTTTCGTGTGGGGATTAAAAGGAGAAAAGTTGATGAGTTCCGATCTTAAGTTTTCGCTGTTCACCACCGTTGTTGTGCTGGCTCTGATTGTTGCGGCCGGTCTGACGGCTGCGCTGCACTGATTTACGCGGAGGGAGAGCCTTCTCCCTCCCGACTCCCCGGATTGTTACTTCTCTGGCAAAAATCTTTTGCCATTTTGTTAACTTCTCATTTTTTGTGATTGATGTCATGCTTTCTGCTTCTTTGTTCTGTGTCACCACATGACACGGCATCCGGAGTTGACGCATGAAAATCAATTATCCCCTGCTGGCCCTGGCGATTGGCGCTTTTGGGATTGGCACCACTGAATTCTCCCCGATGGGGTTACTGCCTGTTATTGCCCGCGGCGTAGATGTCTCTATCCCTGCGGCAGGGATGTTAATCAGCGCCTACGCTATCGGCGTGATGGTCGGGGCGCCGCTGATGACGCTTCTTCTTTCACACCGCGCGCGCCGCAATGCGCTGATTTTCCTGATGGCGATTTTCACCCTGGGCAACGTGCTTTCGGCCATTTCGCCGGACTACACCACATTGATGCTGTCGCGCATTCTGACCAGCCTTAACCATGGCGCGTTCTTTGGGCTGGGATCGGTTGTGGCTGCCAGCGTGGTGCCAAAACACAAGCAGGCGAGCGCCGTAGCAACCATGTTTATGGGGCTGACGATTGCCAATATCGGCGGGGTGCCTGCGGCAACCTGGCTGGGAGAAGCGATCGGCTGGCGTATGTCTTTCCTGGCGACGGCCGGGCTGGGCGTGGTTGCAATGGTGGCGCTGTTCTTCTCCCTGCCGAAAGGAAGCGCCGGAGAACGTCCGGAAGTGCGTAAAGAGCTGGCGGTGCTGATGCGCCCGCAGGTGCTCTCCGCGCTGCTCACCACCGTGCTGGGGGCAGGGGCGATGTTTACCCTCTACACCTATATTTCACCGGTACTGCACGATATCACCCACGCAACGCCTCTCTTCGTTACCGCGATGCTGGTGCTGATTGGCGTGGGCTTCTCGATCGGCAACTATCTGGGCGGGAAATTTGCCGACCGTTCCGTGAGCGGGACGCTGAAGGGCTTCTTAACCCTGCTGATCGTCATCATGGTTGCCATTCCGTGGCTGGCGCGTAATGAGTTCGGGGCCGCGATTGCGATGGTCGTCTGGGGAGCCGCCACTTTCGCCGTGGTGCCGCCGCTGCAGATGCGCGTGATGCGTGTGGCGCACGAGGCGCCGGGACTTTCATCTTCCGTGAATATCGGTGCGTTTAACCTGGGTAATGCCCTGGGCGCGGCGGCCGGTGGGGCCGTGATTTCAGGTGGTCTGGGGTACAGCTTTGTGCCGGTGATGGGGGCGATTATTGCCGCGCTCGGCCTGCTGCTGGTGATGATGTCGGGTCGTAAACAGCCTGAAGCAGCCTGCGCTGCGGAATAAACCAAAAACGCAGAAGGGCGAACCCTTCTGCGTGTCTCTTACGCGGCGAAGTTCTTCGCGACAAAGTCCCAGTTAACCAGTGCCCAGAAGTGCTCCAGGTAGTTCGGGCGCGCGTTGCGGTAGTCAATGTAGTAAGCATGTTCCCACACGTCCACGGTCATCAGCGGCTTAGCGCTGGTGGTCAGCGGGGTGCCCGCGTTAGAGGTGGACACGATAGCCAGTTTGCCATCCGCCTCTTTAACCAGCCACGTCCAGCCAGAACCGAAGTTCTTGATGGCTGCATCGGTAAATTTCGCTTTGAAATCCGCGAAGCTGCCAAATGCGGCGTTGATAGCGGTAGCCAGTTCACCGGCAGGTTCACCGCCGGCATTCGGCGCCAGGCAGTGCCAGTAGAAGGTGTGGTTCCACACCTGAGCCGCGTTGTTAAAGACGCCACCCTCTGAGCTGCGGACGATCTCTTCCAGCGTTTTGCCTTCAAAATCGGTGCCCTTGATCAGATTGTTCAGGTTGGTGACGTACGTCTGGTGATGCTTGCCGTAATGATATTCCAGGGTTTCCGCAGAAATGTGCGGCGCCAGGGCGTCTTTTGCATACGGTAGTGCAGGTAATTCGAACGACATTGCTTCTCTCCTTATTGTATTTTGTGTTGCCAATAACCACACAGACAACATGGACAGGATAGCAAATTGAAAGGGTATGCAAAAGAGGAACTTACCCTGCCACGGATGCGGCAGGGCAGGGGTTAGCGAATGGTTTTTGGCGTCATCACGCGACGCGCGCCGACGTAGTGGCGTACCCAGTAGTCTTCACTGAGAGAGGTGATCTGAATATCCTGGCCGCTACGTGGAGACTGGATGAACTTCCCGTTGCCGACGTACACGCCAACGTGGTCAGCCGTGCCGCGACCCTGAGTGCGGAAGAACACCAGATCGCCGTTTTCCAGCTCACCGCGGTCAACCGGTGAAGCATCGCGCAGGTGGTACATCTCATTGGCGGTGCGAGGAATGCGGAATTTGACAAGATCTTTATAGGCGTAATAGACGAGGCCGCTGCAGTCAAACCCGGTACGCGGCGAACTGCCACCCCAGTGATAAGGTTTGCCAATCTGCCCCATCAGTTTGTTCATCGCGGTTTTTTGCGCTTTCTGTACACGCACTTTATGCACTTCCGCTATTTTCGTGACCTTCGTGCATTTCGCCTTGTGGCCTTTACGCGTGATGCATTTTTCAGTAACGAGGTTAGCGGCGGTTTGCGAAGCTTTACTTTTAGCGGAGTGGGCAGTGCGGGAAGGTTTTGTTTTCGTCTTGCTGGAAGCGGTCTGTTTCGTCTGAGCCGGTGTTTTTTTCTTGTCGTTCTTAGCGGTGGTTTTTTTCTTACGTTCTGTGGCTTTCACCAGATGGTTTTTTTGTACAGCAGAATGCCGCGCCTGCTGAGAGGCGTTTGCCACTGGCGTGAAAGTGAGTGAAGTAAACAGTAAAGCACAGAGCGTGATCGAGATTTTATTTATCCGCGCCACTGGGCAGTCCCCTGATAAATGCAGGTCATCAATAATACCCGCGTGTGATTTACAAAGCCCGTCGATTCTAATCTATAAAAACCCAGAAAGTTAATAGCATTTTTCAATCTACAATCGTGTTTCGTTAGCAAGTGCAAAAAAATTCATCGTTCTGTCGTACATTTGCCCACTCCCTAAGCAAAACCCTGACCGCCGCAGGGGTAAACACCATTTGCAATGCAACTTTTCGTGACTCGAGGTAGAATGTATAAACGTGACAAAAATGTTATTTTCCGATGCCAGTCTGAACCGCTACAATGTCAGACGAATGCCGTAACAGAAGTTAAAGGAAGCAAGACATGAGCACCACTATTGAAAAAATCCAGCGCCAGATCGCTGAAAACCCGATTCTGCTGTATATGAAAGGCTCTCCGAAGCTGCCAAGCTGCGGCTTCTCCGCACAAGCGGTTCAGGCGCTGTCAGCCTGTGGTGAGCGTTTTGCTTACGTTGATATCCTACAGAACCCGGACATCCGCGCTGAGCTGCCTAAGTACGCTAACTGGCCGACTTTCCCACAGCTGTGGGTTGACGGTGAGCTGGTTGGCGGCTGCGATATCCTGATTGAAATGTATCAGCGCGGCGAACTGCAGCAGCTGATCAAAGAGACGGCGGCGAAGTACAAAACCGAAGAGCCGGACGCAGAGTAATTTTCTGCGCAAATAAAAAAGCGACCTGATAAGGTCGCTTTTTTTTATTCTTCGCTGTCGCCCATCGGCAGCGGCCAGCCGCCCAGACGCTTCCAGCGGTTGACGATCTCACAGAACAGCTCTGCGGTGCGCTCCGTGTCGTATAAAGCGGAATGCGCCTGCGTGCCGTCAAAAGGTATACCCGCCGTGATGCAGGCTTTAGATAACACCGTTTGTCCCAGAGCCAGGCCGCTCAGCGCGGCGGTGTCGAAGGTCACAAAAGGATGGAAGGGGTTGCGTTTGAGCGCGGCGCGCTCCGCGGCGGCCATGGTAAAGCTGTGATCGAAGGTGGCGTTATGGGCCACCATGATGGCGCGGCTGCAGTTACTCTCTTTCATGCCTTTACGCACCATTTTAAAAATGGCGTGCAGCGCATCATATTCACTGACTGCGCCACGCAGCGGGTTGTGCGGGTCGATACCGTTAAACGCCAGCGCTTCCGGCTGTAAGTTTGCCCCTTCGAAAGGTTCAACATGGAAATGCAGCGTGGTGTCCGGTGTAAGCCAGCCCTGTTCATCCATCTTCAGCGTGATGGCGGCAATTTCGAGCAGCGCATCGGTTTTAGCGTTAAATCCGGCTGTTTCTACATCAATGACAACGGGATAAAAACCACGAAAACGGTCGCACAGACCGCTAAATTGAGCGTTATCGGACATCAGGGTCTCTTACAAGGGGAAAAAGCAGAGCGCATTATGGCAAATTTTGCAGGGTGATGCAGTAAAACTACGGGCGCATGTTGCGCCCTGAGGGATCAGTTGCCCAGACCGCGACCCGCGTCTTTGGCTTCAATCAGTTCGATTTTGTAACCGTCGGGATCTTCCACGAACGCAATCACGGTGGTGCCACCTTTTACCGGACCCGCTTCGCGCGTAACGTTACCGCCGTTGCTGCGAATGCGTTCACACGCTTCGGCCGCGTTGTCCACTTCCAGCGCGATGTGGCCGTAGGCGGTACCCAGCTCATAGCTGTCTACGCCCCAGTTGTAGGTCAGCTCGATCACCGCTTCATCCGTTTCCGGGCCGTAACCCACGAACGCCAGCGAGTATTTGTATTCCGGGTTTTCGCTGGTGCGCAGCAGCTTCATGCCCAGGACGTTAGTGTAGAAATCAATGGAACGTTGCAGGTCGCCAACGCGCAGCATGGTGTGAAGTAGGCGCATAATTTCCTCATTAACCAATGGAATAGACTGTCTTTTTGAACAGAAACGATGTTTTAGTATAGCGGCGAAGTATCGCCGCTATCAATGAACAATGGCGAGATTACAGAGAAGGGTAGTCGGTGTAGCCTTCCGCGCCGCCGCCGTAGAAGCTTTCCGGGCGCTGCGGGTTCAGGGCCGCTTTTTTCTGCAGGCGGGCTACCAGATCCGGGTTGGCGATGTAGTCGCGGCCAAACGCGACGGCATCGATCAGCCCTTTGCCGATCAGGTCTTCGGCTTTCTCCGGGGTATAAGCCCCCGCACCGATGATCACCCCGTGGAAACGCTCGCGCACTTTCTGACGGAAAGCGTCCGTGTAAGGCTTACCGCCAGCCCAGTCCGGTTCGGACATGTGCAGATAGGCGATGCCGCGCTTAGCCAGTTCTTCGATCAGGTACAGGGCATCGGCTTCTTCGTTCGGACCGTTGTCGACGTTCTGGAAAGAACCGATTGGGGAGACGCGGATCCCTATACGATCCGGGCTCCACTCCTGGCATACGGCGTCAACCACTTCCAGCACCAGGCGAGCGCGGTTTTCGACGCTGCCGCCGTACTGGTCGGTGCGATGGTTGGACGACGGTGACAGGAACTGGTGCAGCAGGTAGCCATGGGCGGAGTGCAGCTCAATCAGGTCAAAACCGGCTTCACGAGCGTTGGCCACGGCCTGGCGGAAGTCGTTCACGATACCCGGAATTTCATCCAGCTCAAGCGCGCGCGGCATAGAGGTATCCACGCGGATCGCATTGCCGTTTTCATCACGCAGGGACGTACGGGTATTTGCACTCAGGGCCGAAGCGGAGACCGGAGCCTGGCCGCCAGGCTGAATGCTGCTGTGAGAGATACGACCGGTATGCCACAGCTGGACCGCAATGCGACCCTCTTCAGCGTGAACGCCCGCGGTGATTTTCTGCCATGCGGCGATCTGCTCCGGGCTGTGAAGACCCGGCGCACCCGCATAGCCTTTAGCCTGAGCGGAAATCTGCGTGGCTTCCGTGATGATCAGGCCAGAGCTTGCGCGCTGACGATAGTATTCACCCATCAGTGGGGTTGGGATGTCGCCCGGCTCAATGCTGCGCAGGCGGGTAAGCGGAGCCATAAACACGCGGTTTGGCGCAGTGACGGCACCCACTTTTAAGGGGGTAAATAATTTTTCAGCTGACATAAAGACTCCTGAGTAGACCAGTCGACTAGTAGTTGGGTAAATAAAAACGCCTGTTAAATGCCAGGCGCAGTAATGCTGTTTTTCACATGTGCCAGCGCGCTTTCCAGCGGCACGGCACTGCGCGAAATTTTTGCCTGCAGGTTAGCTCCTAGCCAGAGCGCATATAACACCTGCGCCTGGGTTAACGGCTCGACGGAAAAGGCCAGCGTTTTTTCATCGCGGCCTTTCTCCAGCGCCTGGGCCAGCAGGGCGATAACGCCGCGGGCACCTTTATCCATCGCCGTGCGCATATCTTCAGAAAGATCGCACACTTCTGCAGACAGCTTAACGGTCAGGCATCCGCTGATAATGCCCTGCTGACAGAACTGGTTCAGCGTTTCCTGATAGTAGTTCAGAACACGATCCCGGTAGTTACCTTCACCCGACGCAAAGTGGGTCGCCAGGCGCTGGTGGTAGCCAGCATAATGACGCTCCAGCATCGCTACACCAAAAGCCTCTTTGGACCGGAAGTAGTGATAAAACGACCCCTTCGGTACCTCAGCGGTTTTTAAAAGCTCGCTCAACCCCATACCGGTAAACCCGCGATGCATGCAAAGTCGCTCGCCGGTTGCCAGTAAATGTTCGCGGGTATCGTGTTCAGTATTTCTGCTCATGGCCGCACTCTAATAGACCGTTCGGTCTAATGCAAGCGAGTTTACTGACGACATGCGCTCAGTATATCCAGCTGCGGTTGATAAACCGTTGATTTCACGTCCATCATACCCAATACGGTTGAGAATAAATTGTCCTGGGAAACCGCATTTTTTGCTGCATTGTCGCGCAAACACTGTTCGTTGACGCCAAAGTTTTTCGCGTAATCCGGTGACAGCCAGAACATAAACGGAATATGCGTTTGCTGCTCCGGCGCCAGCATGTACGGCGTGCCGTGCAGATAAATACCGCTTTCGCCCAGCGATTCACCGTGATCTGAGAGATAAATCAGTGCGGTGTTCATGCTCGACTGGCGCGCTTTCAGCGCATCAATGGTTTTGCTGACCATGCTGTCGGTATAGAGGATAGTATTGTCATAGGTATTGATCAGCGCCTGATGATCGCAATCCTGAATTTCATTGGTGTCGCAGGTTGGGGTGAATTTACGGAAGTTGTCCGGGTAACGGCGATAGTATGCCGGACCGTGGCTCCCCATCAGGTGGATAACCAGCACCGTATCTTGCTTCACGCCATCCAGCACGTTGTCCAGACGATAGAAGTTCACATCGTCAATACAGGATTTGTCTTTGCAGAACTGATCCAGCTGCCACTGCGTCATGTCGGTATGGGGCACGCGATCGCAGGCACCTTTACAGCCGCCGTCGTTGTCGCGCCACAGCAGGTTGATACCCGCATGCTTAAGCACGTCGAGCAGTCCCTCGCGATGGTGAGCCAGGTCGGCATCGTATTTGCTGCGCGTCATGCCGGAGAACATGCACGGAACGGAAACCGCGGTTTCGGTACCACACGAGGAGGACTGCGGGAAGTTAATCACGTCCTGCTTTTTCAGCTCCGGGTTGGTTTCGCGTTCGTAACCGTTCAGGGAGTAGTTTGCCGCGCGAGAGGCTTCGCCGACGACAAGCACCAGAACGGTTTTCTTTTGTTGGCCGGTAATCAGTGACCCTTTGTGGGCATCTTCACCAATGCGCACCAGCGTTTGATCGCCGGCAAACCAGCGCATTTTGCTGTACTTCACCACGGCGCTGACATAGTTCGCCGGGGTGACCATTTTGACGATGCTTTTGTTATTGCGGAACAGCGACGCGTAGTCTTTATAAAACAGCGCGGCAATCAGGATAATCACCAGCAGGGCGCCGAGCATCGCGGCAACGCGCGTCAGCAGCGCGTACCACCATTTTCCGGTACGAATCCGGGTCAATGCCAGCACCACGGAAGGCACGAGGCCAGCAATGACAATCCACAGAATCATCTGCGGGGTCACCAGGGCGGTCGCTTCCTGAGAGTTGGTTTCGAACACGTTCACAATCATGTTCTGATCGATCACCGCGCCGTAGGTATACATGAAATAGGTCGCCGCGGCGCATCCGATCGTCAATACAATCAGCAGCGGCTTGCGGAGATACGGGATGTTAAGCAGGCTAAAGACAATCACCCAGCCGCAAAACAGCACCAGCGGGACGGAGGCGGCAAAGAGGAAGTCGTGCAGATGCACTGGGCCGATAATGGCCCAGCTGCGCTGGATAAACAGCCCGTTCAGCAGAGTAAAAAAGAGTGCACAGCCCAGAGTAAATTTAATGTCGTTACATTGTAACTTTCTGATTAACCACATCGATCGGTAAACCCGTTATTGTCATGATGGGCCGAGTATAGAGAGGGAAGATTAGTGAAACCTTAATGCCACAAATCTGTGATACGGCCTTGCACGCGGCGCGATTAACGTCTTCACTGTAGGTGAGAGTAGCTATCGGGAGGTGAGTGTGGCAGAGCAGCTGGAGTTTTTCCCCATCCAGAGCCCGTGCCGGGGTATTTGTCAGGTCGATGAACGCGGATATTGCCGCGGGTGCATGCGTACCCGCGATGAGCGTTTTAACTGGCAAAACTTTAGCGACACGCAAAAGCAGGAGGTGTTACGCCTCTGCCGACAGCGTCTTCTGCGCAAAATACGCGCAAACAAAGCGGGTGAGACCGAAGAACCCCAGCAACCTTCACTTTTTTAACACGGTAATTGCGTATACTCATGACATTACGTCCTTGAGGAAAATGTTATGGTTCAGCGAATTACCCTTGCCCCCCAGGGGCCAGAATTCTCCCGTTTTGTGATGGGCTACTGGCGTCTGATGGACTGGAATATGTCCCCGCTCCAGCTGGCGAGCTTTATTGAAGAGCACCTCGATTTAGGCATCACCACGGTTGATCATGCGGATATTTACGGTGGCTACCAGTGCGAGGCCGCTTTCGGCGAGGCGCTTAAGCTGGTTCCGGCCCTGCGCGACCGCATGGAGATCGTCACGAAGTGTGGGATTGCCACCACGGCAAAACCTGAACATGCCCTCGGTCATTACATCACCGACAGCGCGCATATCATCAAGAGCGCCGAGCAGTCGCTGGTCAATCTGGCGACCGATCGTATCGACCTGCTGTTAATCCACCGCCCCGACCCGCTGATGGATGCCGATGAGGTAGCGGAAGCCTTCCTGAACCTGCATCAGAGTGGAAAAGTGCGTCACTTCGGCGTGTCTAACTTTACCCCGGCACAGTTTGCGCTGCTTCAGTCTCGTCTGCCGTTCACCCTCGCCACCAACCAAGTTGAGATCTCCCCGGTACACCAGCCGCTGCTGCTGGATGGTACCCTCGACCAGCTGCAGCAGCTGCGCATTCGCCCGATGGCGTGGTCCTGCCTGGGGGGCGGACGTCTGTTTAATGATGAGGAATTCCAGCCGCTGCGCAACGAGCTTGAAACCATCGCCCGCGAACTGAACGCGGAGAGCATCGAACAGGTGGTCTACGCATGGATCCTGCGCCTGCCGTCAAAACCGCTGCCCATTATCGGCTCCGGCAAAATAGAACGCGTGCGTTCTGCACTGGCCGCTGAAGAGCTGCAGATGACCCGTCAGCAGTGGTTCCGCATCCGTAAGGCCGCGCTGGGTTACGACGTACCATAAACCGCCTGAAGGTGACTTTCCGGTGAAATCTTTGCCCCTGGTATACACTTAAGGGGCAAAAAATAACCCGCGGAGGTCACTATGAAGCGTTTTGCTCTGGCACTGGTCACGCTGGTTGTTTGCGCAGGGGCGCAGGCAGCCAGTGACGAAGTGGAAATTAATCTCGTCACCGCACAGGGTGTGGGTCAGTCCATCGGAACGGTGAAAATCACTGAAACCGATAAAGGACTGGAGTTTGCCCCCAACCTCAAAGCCCTCCCTCCCGGTGAACATGGTTTCCATGTTCACGCCAAAGGCAGCTGTCAGCCCGCTTTAAAAGAAGGTAAACCGTCTGCGGCGGAAGCGGCAGGAGGGCACCTCGATCCGCAGCATTCCGGCAAGCATGAAGGCCCGGATGGAATGGGGCATTTAGGCGATCTGCCTGTGCTGGTGGTGAATAACGACGGTAAAGCCACCGATCCCGTCGTCGCGCCGCGACTGAAAAAGCTGGATGAGGTGAAAGGCAAGGCGCTGATGATCCATGTCGGCGGCGACAATATGTCCGATCGGCCTAAACCGCTTGGCGGTGGCGGAGCACGCTATGCGTGCGGCGTGATCTGATCTCCAATCGTTCCCGGTGGCGGTGCCTGTTCCAGCTGCGAGAGCGAGCAGTGCAGGCGCCAGATTATCGAGGCCAAATCACGGGCTGCGGGCAGATGATGCTGTGCCAGCGTATCGCAGATCCGCTGCAGTTCATTCAGCGTGGCTTCCAGCGGCCGCTGCTGGACACCGCGCTCGCTCATTACATCGCGCAGCAGGGAGATGCAAACATCACGAACCTGCGACAGCGGATCGGAACGCGTTTCCCACTCGCGAAGCTGCCAGACCACGTGCGAGCAGTTCAACAGCACCACGCCCCAGCGCAGCAGCCAGCGCCGGGACAGCGCGTCCTGGCTGTTATTCAGCTGGCTGACGTGATGATAGACCAGCGATTCATACTCGTTTTCGCTCAGATGCGGTTTACGGCTGAGCTGGTCGACAAACCCTCTGCGTAGCTCCCGGATATGCCTGCGGCTCTTGCGTGCATCGGAGCCGGGACGTAACACCGCGAAAGCCAGCCACGCCAGCCCCACGCCCAGGATCTTCGCCAGGTTGTCATTGAGAAAATCGGCGTAATCATAAACCGGTGGATTCGTCACGGAGATAAACGAGCCCATAAAAACAATCAGCTGTCCCCAGAGGCCCGCCAGCTTAGGCATTTGCAGCTTCAGAAGCTGCATGGTGGTTAACAGGGGAAACAGGAACAGCAGGAACTGCCACAGATCGCTTATCTGCACCATCAGGCCAAACTTCACCACGAAGCTGAACAGCGACAGCAGCACCAGCGTGCGCAGCAGCAGCGTAAGCGAGTTGAACGGCGAGGCCGCGACGGAATAAAGCACGCAGCTGATGGCGGCAAGCGTAAGGGCCGCCGTACCGGACTCCCACTGCGTGGTAATGCTCCACGCCCCCACCAGCATCAGCGCACAGAAGGTGCGAAAACCGCTCCACAGCGCTTCCAGATAGTCGGTATGGCGCGCAAGTGCCGGGCTGCCGGGGACGTTGAACTCCGTCAATGGGGTCGCGTTTTCGACGGCCGTAATCCAGCGGCTGCTGCGCAGGTACAGCCGACAAAAGTAATTCAGGCGCTGCCAGAAGGCGCGATGGCGGTAGTCGTACTCATCAACCGGGGCGAGCGGGGCGATAATCCGCGCTACGGTGTAAATGTCCGCATCCGGGCGCGCAAGGGCCGCGAGCAGCGTTTCAATCACGGCCCGGGTATTTTCAGGCGGCGTCGGCCAGTTGAGCAGCATCCGGCGCAGGCTGGAGATGGCGCTGGTCATGCGCAGCTGCTGGTGCAGCAGATAGTTAAGCAGTGTGTTCTGGCGGCGAAAGCGGTAGTGGCTCCAGAACGCCTGAATGCGCAACAGATTCATCGTCAGGATCTGTCCGATAACCTTTTCATGCGCGAGGCGGATATCGTCGCTGGAATCCGGTTGCCACAGCAGGCTCGCGTGTTCCAGTAATCGGGTATGCATGGTTTTTAGCGCGGTGATGAGCGCGGTGCCGTCGGATGTGCTGGGGAGGATCATCATCATAAAGCCGCCGCTGAGGATCCCGACAATCACTTCACAGACGCGCGCCTGGGCAATATCCCACAGCTCGGTGGTGTCGAGCACGTTTACCACCGGAAAGGCGATGATGGCGGCGGTATAGCCCGCCAGCTGAAACGCGTAGGCGACGTTATTGGTAAAATGGGCGCAGGCCCAGGTACAGCACCCCAGCCATGCCGCCATGCTCAGCATGAACAGCCACGGATCGTTCAGCGTATGGCCCGCGATAATTAACGCCGCGGTGGCGCCCAGCAGGCTGCCCGCGATGCGGCCAAGGCTTTTACTGATCACTCCGCCTACCGTCGGAAAACTGACCACCGCCGCAGACGTCATCGCCCAGTAGGGCTCATCCAGGTTAAGGTAATAAGCCACAGTCAACGCAAGACACATGGCAATGCCGTTACGCAGCGCGTAGCGCCACTGGGGACGCGTTGCTTTCATCCACGGCGTGTTTTGCCAGGAGAGACCCTGCAGCTTCATCACCGGTTTCCGATGGAGACAGTGCAGGTGGTGCCGGATACCAGGGTAATGTCCTCCGGCAAGCGGTCAAACTCCACGCGAACCGGAACGCGCTGGGCCAGACGCACCCAGGGAACGTTCGGCTTTATGTCCGGCACCAGGCCTGAATCCGTTTCAACACTCTGATCGTAAATGGCGCGGCCAATGCTGGAAACGTGACCCTGTAACTTTTGAGGGCCGCTGTAAAGCGTTATTGCGGCTGGCGAACCCTCGCGAATATGCCGAAGCTTGGTCTCTTCGAAATAGCCCACGACGTAGAAGGAGTGGCTGTCGACGAGGGCGAATATCGGTTGTCCCGTGGTGGCATAATTCCCCACGCGGGCCGAGAGGTTGGTCACCCATCCATCAACAGGTGCCGTAATCACGGTTTGGGTCAGTTGCCACTGCGCTTGCTTCAGCGTCGCCTCCGCCACGTTGACGCTAGCCTGCATCGCCTTAACGTTGATATTGGCGGTGTCTAAATCTTCCGCTGAGATGTAGTTTTGCGACAGGTGGCGGCGGCGGTTGGCCTCGTTGTTGGCCTTTGCCAGATCCGACTGGGCTTTTGCCAGCTGCGCCTGGGCGTTCAGGATCGCAATGTGGTACGGGGTGTCGTCGATGCGGAATAAAATGTCTCCCTTTTTGACGAACTGGTTATCCTTAACCAACAGGGTCGTAATACTTCCCGATACCTGAGGGGTAATGCTGACCTGCTCGGCGCGGACTTTGCCGTCACGCGTCCACGGCGACTGCATATAAAAATTCCACATCCACCAGCCCGCAACCAGTGCGAGGGCAAGGACAAACAGGGTGGAAAAGTACTTTAGCGTTTTCAGGAACATATTCACCACACAGTCAAAACGGCAAGGCCCAGGCATACGGAAAGGGCAAACAGGGAAAGATCCATCAGCATGGGATGCCAGATTTCGCCGGAGTACATCCAGTCGCGAAGCAGACGATGCGCGATGAGCCAGAGGATAAAGCCCACCAGAACGGCCTTAAACAGGGGAGGAAAGTAGACTGACGCACCGAAGATCAGGTCCTGAAGGGGTAAACCCCCTGAGCGATGAAAAAACGTCACGGGCAGAAATCCTTTGCAGTGAACAGAATGCCGCGTTGGCTTGTCTTAGTATGATGAAGCATCATAATTCAGTGTAAGTCATACTTTTAAGTTCGATGAATGCAGTATTGCATTTGTTTTGGCAATACAAATGCTGCACACTATTCTAAAATCAGTATAATAACTTAGCAAGCTAATTATAAGGAGATGAAATTGGAATCGCCATTAGGTTCTGATCTGGCAAGGTTGGTACGCGTCTGGCGTGCTCTGATTGACCATCGCCTGAAACCTCTGGAACTCACACAGACGCATTGGGTCACGCTGCACAACATTCATCAGCTGCCGCCCGAACAGTCGCAAATTCAACTGGCAAAAGCGATAGGGATTGAGCAACCGTCGCTGGTGCGCACGCTTGACCAGCTGGAAGAGAAGGGGTTGATCTCGCGGCAAACCTGCGCCAGCGATCGTCGCGCCAAGCGGATTAAACTCACCGAGAAAGCGGCGCCTATCATCACGGAAATGGAAGCCGTGATCACTAAGACGCGCGGTGAAATCCTGTCAGGCGTTTCACCGGCGGAGCTGGAAATGCTCATCAGCCTCATTGGGCGCCTTGAGCAAAACATCCATGAGCTACAGTCGCGCGACTGACAAACAACAAGGCCTTGCAGCAGCAAGGCCTTTTTTTTACTTAAAGACGACAACGCGGTTACGGCCCGTCTCCTTCGCTTCATACATCGCTTTGTCGGCATTTTCCACGCACGTTTCTGCGGCTATTGCGGGTGACGTTGCCGTAAATACCCCCATGCTGATGGTGATTGGCTCCGGTAGTTGACCGCCGCTGCTGGCGTTATCGAAGCTGCTCAGATTTAACCGTATGCGTTCCGCCACCTGATACGCCGCGTCTGATGAGGTGTTGGCCAGCATCAGAACAAACTCCTCACCACCGATACGGGCCGCGATGTCCTGGGGGCGCACGGAATCCATCAGCAGATTAGCGACAAACTGCAGGACCTTGTCGCCCTGAAGATGCCCGTAGGTGTCGTTGATACGCTTGAAGCGATCGAGATCGCTGACGATGACGGAAACCGGACGGCTGGGTTTGGCGATATCCAGCGCCTGCTTTAATGTTTCATAAAAATAACTGCGGTTATACAGGCGCGTCAGCGGATCGCGAATGGAGTTCTGGTAAGACTGCTGATACTTAACGTGCGAGTCGCGATACAGCCTGAAAACATCGTAGAGCAGAACAAAAATGATCATCAGCGTGGCGACGGTTTCAAATAAGCGAGCGCGATACCAGGAGACATCTTCAACATGTCCACCCACTAACAGCATTGAGAGCGTGACGATATAGCAGACGCACAGAAAATTACCGCCCACCCAGAATAAGTTGCGTATGCGCGTAATAAACATCAGCGTGGCTAATGTGACCACCCAGAGTGCAATCAATGCAATATTAATAAAGTGGCTCCAGAGAACCATAAACTCACGGGTTTCATTATCAACAAGATCAATGGATAAAAAGGAAGAATGACTGGAATACATCCAGGCCAAACCTACTGCAAAGACGGTAAAGAGAAACTCGCCGCTCACAATAGCGATATGCGCCAGCCGCGAAAGGGGACAATTGCGCGTGGTATAGAGTATTGCCGAAACGATTATTAGCACCGCCATTAAGAGATGGCGGAACATATAGAAAATCATCGCATCGTTGTAGTTCACCGCGTTGAACTGATAAAGGTCCAGCCAGGCGGGAAAGCTGCACAGCGTTCCGACCATCAGCGATGCCGACCCGGCAAAGGCAAAAGCGAGCGATACCAGATACAACCGTTTTCGGTCACACCAGTATTTCATTGCCATAAAACAGGCAATAAACAGATCAAACACCAGTAAAAAAATGGTGAGCGTAGGGAACAAGTGAGACGAAAAGGTAGGAACCCATTCGGCAATTTTTGAAAACAGGGCGTGTAATATGCCGATAACAGCAATACAACCTAGACAGAACGAGATATAACGGCCCTTTAAAGAACGGCGATTCGCAAACATATATGGTTTTAATGACTTTATAATGAATTAGGGGAGGGTATTGCGGAGAGTGTAATCAATTAGCACGCTAAATACTTTGCGCAGAAACAATATATGGCGTGGTTAATAATGGGTGGGGTGAATGTATTTTGTAAATATATTTGTGGGAGTGATAAATAATGTAAATGGATGTGGCCTGATGGCCACATCCATTTTTAATTAACGTGGTGAAACGGTCACCTGACTTCCGTTGCTTGCCAGAACAACGCGCTGGCCTGCAGAGAAGCGAGTGCTGCCTTGTTTCTGAACAACCATGATCGTGCTGCCGTCGTCTTTACGAATTTCCAGCTCTACGCCCTGGGTTTTGTTCATCGCACCCTGAACGCCCTGGCCGGCTACGCCACCCGCAACGGCGCCTGCGGCCGTTGCCAGAGAGCGACCAGTGCCGCCGCCGACGGTATTACCCAGGAAACCACCCAGAACGGCACCGCCGATTGCGCCCATCACGTTGTTTTCATCACCGCCCTGGATCTGTACAGGGCGTGCGTTAACAACGGTACCGTAAGTCACGTTCTGAACCTGTTTCGCTTCAGAAGCGCTGTAAACGTCGCCAGAAAGTGAACTGTCATTCACACAGCCAGCCAGAGTTAAACCAATCAGCGAAACGCCCAGTACACGTAAAATCATTTGAATCTCCTGTTCACCAAAAACGCCCGATTGGGGGCATCCGTTATGGCTAAATTATATGGCATAAGGGGCCATAGTTCATATCTTTGCACTAACAATAAGAAAATTGTACTTGAATTTGACTTAACGAGACATAAACAGGATCCGCCCGTGTTACCCGTCTGACATTGTTAAAAAATATTATCGCCGGATAGCAAAGCTGCGCCGTTTATGGTTGAGTGGATATCCTTAGCCCACGCAACGTAAGGAAAGCGCATGAAATCGGGTCGCTACATTGGTGTGATGTCAGGCACCAGTCTGGATGGGGTAGATGTCGTTCTGGCCGCCATTGACGAAAACATGGTGGCGCAGCAGGCGAGCCTGACCTGGCCAATCCCCATTTCACTGAAAGAGGATATTCTGAGTATCTGTCAGGGGCAGCAGCTGACCCTCTCCCAGCTTGGAAAGCTTGATGTTCGCCTGGGGGCGCTGTTTGCGGATGCGGTGCAGGCTTTGATGCAAAAAGAACATCTTCGCCCGCAGGATGTGGTGGCCATCGGGTGTCACGGACAAACGGTCTGGCATGAGCCCGGCGGAGATGCCCCGCATACCCTGCAAATCGGCGATAACAACCAGATTGTGGCGAAAACGGGCGTGACGGTGGTTGGCGATTTCCGTCGTCGCGATATCGCCCTTGGTGGGCAGGGCGCGCCGCTGGTACCCGCGTTCCATCAGGCGTTACTGGCGCACCCTACAGAACGGCGGATGGTGCTCAACATTGGTGGGATTGCCAACCTGTCGATGCTCATCCCGGGGCAGCCCGTCCGCGGCTACGATACCGGCCCGGGCAATATGTTAATGGATGCCTGGATCTGGCGGCAGTGCGGACAACCGTATGATAAAAACGCGGAGTGGGCGAGCGGGGGGAAAGTGATTATTCCGCTGCTGCAGTCGATGCTGAGCGATCCTTATTTTGCCCTGCCGGCCCCTAAGAGTACGGGGCGTGAATACTTCAATCTGGGCTGGCTTGAGCGTCAGCTGGCGCCATTCCCGGCGCTCGCGCCGCAGGATGTCCAGGCGACGCTTGCCGAGCTGACGGCCGTGTCGATCTCCGAACAGGTTCTGCTCAGCGGCGGATGTGAACGTCTGCTGGTGTGCGGCGGAGGAAGCCGAAACCCGCTGGTGATGGCGCGTCTTGCGGGGCTACTGTCGGGTACCGAAGTGACCACGACCGACGAGGCAGGCATCAGCGGGGATGATATGGAGGCGCTGGCCTTCGCCTGGCTTGCCTGGCGCACCATTGCCGGACGGCCGGGCAATTTGCCGTCGGTGACCGGCGCGCGTGAGGCGAGCGTCCTCGGGGCGATTTTCCCGGCAAATCCTCGTCATAATCAGAGTTAACTGAAATTCAGCGCGGCGCGTCATCGTTAGAATGGAACGAAACAGGAGGGCAGCCATGCCCTCCAGGACCAGGAAAGTCTTCGGAATACGCCCATGAAAAAACTTCTTCTTATTGCCGCGCCTTTATTGCTGTCAGGATGCAGCGTCTATAACCAGCTTCTTGAGCGCATGCAGACTGATACGCTGGAGTATCGCTGCGATGAAAAACCGCTGACCGTCAAGCTGAATAACCCACGTCAGGAAGCCAGTTTTGTTTATGACAATAAATTGCTGACGCTGAAGCAGGGGATGTCAGCCTCCGGCGCACGTTATTCCGACGGTATCTACGTCTTCTGGTCGAAAGGCGACAGCGCCACGGTCTACAAACGCGACCGCATTGTGCTGAACAATTGCCAGCTCGAAAATCCGAAGCGTTGAGATTTTTACAGGGGCGGCGCACAATAGCGCCACCCACTCTCAATGTCAGCTAACGCCATGTCAGATAACGACGAACTGCAGCAAATTGCGCATCTGCGCCGTGAATACACTAAAGGCGGCCTGCGTCGCCAGGATCTTCCCGCTGAGCCCCTCGTGCTTTTTGAACGCTGGCTGAAACAGGCCTGCGAAGCGAAACTCGCCGACCCAACCGCCATGGTTGTCGCGACGGTGGATGAAAACGGCCAACCTTATCAGCGCATCGTATTGCTCAAGCATTATGACGAGAAAGGGCTGGTGTTCTATACCAACCTCGGTAGCCGTAAGGCGCACCATTTAGAAAACAATCCGCGTATCAGCCTGCTGTTTCCCTGGCACATGCTGGAACGTCAGGTAATGGTCACCGGCAAGGCGGAACGTCTCTCGACGCTGGAAGTGGTGAAGTATTTCCACAGCCGCCCGCGCGACAGCCAGATTGGCGCCTGGGTATCAAAACAGTCCAGCCGAATTTCCGCCCGCGGCGTGCTGGAAAGTAAATTCCTGGAGCTGAAACAGAAGTTCCAGCAGGGTGAAATTCCTTTGCCAAGCTTCTGGGGCGGTTTCCGCATCCCGATTGAGCAGATGGAGTTCTGGCAGGGGGGCGAACATCGCCTGCACGACCGCTTTTTATACCAGCGCGAGAATGGCGGCTGGAAAATCGACAGACTGGCACCGTAATCCCCGAAATTTGTTGATTTAAGCGCTAGCGCACACCGCGCTTGCGCTTTATTCTATTGTCCTTTCGCATCAGGCGAAAAGTCGTGTACCGGCAAAGGTGCAGTCGTTTATACATGGAGAATTTGATGGCAAGCAGTAACTTGATTAAACAATTGCAAGAGCGGGGCCTCGTGGCCCAGGTGACGGACGAGGAAGCGTTAGCAGAGCGACTGGCGCAAGGCCCGATCGCGCTCTATTGCGGCTTCGATCCCACCGCTGACAGCTTGCATTTGGGGCATCTTGTTCCATTGTTATGCCTGAAACGCTTCCAGATGGCGGGCCATAAGCCTGTTGCGCTGGTGGGCGGCGCGACCGGCCTGATTGGTGACCCAAGCTTTAAAGCCGCTGAGCGTAAACTGAACACCGAAGATACCGTGCAGGAGTGGGTGGATAAGATCCGCAAACAGGTTGCACCATTCCTCGACTTCAACTGTGGTGAAAACTCTGCCATTGCCGCGAACAACTACGACTGGTTTGGCAGCATGAACGTGCTGACCTTCCTGCGCGACATCGGCAAGCACTTCTCTGTTAACCAGATGATTAACAAAGAGGCCGTGAAGCAGCGTCTGAACCGTGACGACCAGGGTATCTCCTTTACCGAGTTCTCCTACAACCTGCTGCAGGGTTATGACTTTGCCTGCCTGAACAAGCTGCACGGCGTTTCCCTGCAGATTGGCGGTTCCGATCAGTGGGGTAACATCACCTCCGGTATCGACCTGACCCGTCGTCTGCACCAGAACCAGGTCTTCGGTCTGACCGTTCCGCTGATCACCAAGGCAGACGGCACCAAATTTGGGAAAACCGAAGGCGGCGCGGTATGGCTCGATCCGAAGAAAACCAGCCCGTACAAATTCTACCAGTTCTGGATCAACACGGCGGATGCCGATGTTTACCGCTTCCTGAAGTTCTTCACCTTTATGGACATCGAAGACATCAACGCGCTGGAAGAAGAGGACAAAAACAGCGGTAAAGCACCGCGCGCCCAGTATGTGCTGGCGGACGAAGTGACCAAACTGGTTCACGGTGAAGAAGGTCTGGCCGCGGCAAAACGCATTACCGCAAGCCTGTTCAACGGTACCCTGAGCGATCTGAGCGAGGCGGACTTCGAACAGCTGGCGCAGGACGGCGTGCCGATGGTTGAGATGGAAAAAGGGGCTGACCTGATGCAGGCGCTGGTGGACTCTGAGCTCCAGCCTTCGCGCGGTCAGGCGCGTAAAACTATCGCCTCTAACGCTATCACCATCAACGGCGAGAAACAGGCTGACCCGGAATACACCTTCGTTGACGGTGACCGTCTGTATGGTCGCTACACGCTGCTGCGTCGCGGTAAGAAAAACTACTGCCTTGTCTGCTGGAAATAATTAACAGTCTCCAGGGGCGTGGGAAACCACGCCCCTTTTGTTTTTTCAGGGTTTGGTAAGAAAAAAATGAAGAACATCCTCGCCATTCAGTCCCACGTTGTTTTTGGACACGCTGGCAATAGCGCCGCGGAATTCCCGATGCGTCGCCTCGGCGTCAACGTCTGGCCCCTTAATACCGTGCAGTTCTCTAACCACACGCAATACGGCAAATGGACCGGCTGCGTAATGCCACCTTCACACCTCACCGAGGTTGTGCAGGGGATTGCCGATATCGACCAGCTCAGACGCTGTGACGCCGTGCTGAGCGGCTACCTCGGCTCAGCGGAGCAGGGGGAGCATATCCTCGGCATCGTACGTCAGGTGAAAGCCGCAAACCCGGCGGCAAAATACTTCTGCGACCCCGTCATGGGTCATCCGGAGAAAGGCTGTATCGTGGCGCCAGGCGTCGCAGAGTTTCACGTCCGCCACGCGCTGCCCGCCAGCGATATCATTGCGCCAAACCTGGTCGAGCTCGAAATTCTCTGCGAGCGTCCGGTTAACAGCGTAGAAGAGGCGGTAAGCGCGTCTCGCGAACTGATCGCTCAGGGGCCTGAGGTGGTGCTGGTAAAACATCTCGCCCGCGCAGGTCTGAGTCAGGACCGTTTTGAGATGCTTCTGGTGACGAAAGATGACGCCTGGCATATTAGCCGTCCGCTGGTGGATTTCGGCCTGCGCCAGCCGGTTGGGGTCGGAGATGTTACGAGTGGTCTGCTGCTGGTGAAATTACTGCAGGGGGCGACGATGCGCGACGCGCTGGAACACGTTACCGCGGCGGTGTACGAAATCATGATTGCGACGAAAGAGATGCAGGAATATGAACTGCAGGTGGTTGCGGCACAGGATCGTATCGCGAAGCCGGAGCACTATTTCAGCGCAACCCGGTTATAACCGGCCAAAACGTGTAGGCCGGGTAAGCGTTAGCGCCACCCGGCAACACAGGCCGCTCGGTTAGTTCAACCCTTCCGCTTTCAGCGCCGCAGCCACTGCAGGACGCTCCGCCACGCGTTTCATATACGATGCGATATGGTCTAACCCGTCCAGGTTCAGCTTAACCGCGCGCGCCCAGCGCAGCACGGTAAACAGATACGCATCGGCAATCGTGAAGCGCGAACCACAAATCCACTGTTCGTCTCTCAGCGATTCGTTAACGTACTGCAGCTTTTTCTCAAGAAGCGCACGCAGGGTCGGTTTGAACTCCTCTGGCGTATCCGGGCGGAACAACGGCGTAAAACCTTTGTGCAGTTCGGTCGCAATGTAGTTGAGCCATTCCAGCGTCTTATAGCGAGAAATGGTACTGACCGGAGCCAGCAGCTGGCGATCGGGTACGCTATCGGCCAGGAACTGCATAATCGCGACGCCTTCGGTCAGCAGAGTACCGTCATCCAGCAAGAGCGCCGGAACTTGTCCCTTGGGGTTAATGGCAAGAAAATCATCGCCATTTTCCAGACGCTTTTTCATCAGATCAACGCCGTCCAGCGTGAAATCTTTGCCGCTCTCGCGCAGGGTGATATGGGAAGCAAGAGAGCACGCGCCCGGTTTGTAGAACAGTTTCATCGGTAACTCCTTTTTGCTGAGGTTTCAGCTATGTTAGTGCGCCAACGGACAAAAAAAAAGCCGCTAATACATTAGCGGCTTCTGTTCTGTCGTTTCTCAATAATCTTACGCGGTAGCGGTTTTGGTCGCTTCAGCCGTCTTGTCGTCGTCCTGAGTCATACGATTCAGTTTCGGCGCGGTCAGCAGCATCAGAACTGCAATAACCGCAGTCGCGATACCAATCTGCATGAACACGGTACCGTAGACGTTCAGGGAGACCAGTGGGTCAGTGACGTTTTCCGGCACAGCCATCAGGTTCGCAATTTTACCCGCAATGATTGCCGCACCGGCAGTGGTCAGGAACCAGCTACCCATAATGAAGCCCATCAGACGCTGTGGCACCAGCTGTGCAACCATCGCCAGACCCAGACCGGAGATCATCAGTTCACCGATAGACTGCAGCGCGTAGCTCAGGATCAGCCAGTTAACGGACACGATACCCGCGTCGGTGGCAAATTTGGTACCCAGCGGCAGCACCAGGAACGCGCCGGAGCACAGCACCATACCGATCGCAAACTTGTGCGGCATTGGCAGACGGTCGCCCATCTTGTTATAGATAGCGGCCAGAATCGGGCTACCAATCATGATCCAGAACGGGTTCAGCGCCTGATACTGTTCCGGCTCGAACGCGATGCCCAGAATTGAGTGCTCAACGTTACGAATGGCGAAGAAGTTCAGTGAGGTTGGCATCTGGCTGTACAGCACGAAGAAGATAATCGCTTCCAGCATCAGAATGAACGCCACAATCATCTTGCGACGGGCAGCACCCTGCATTGCGAACGCTTCTTTCGCAAAGATAACCACGATACCCAGCGCAACCACGCCCAGAACGGCACGGGCGATACCCTGGTTGTGCAGCAGCCAGGTGGCGATTGCCGCGAGGACAACAACGCCCACGATGGTGGCCAGCAGTTTGCCCATATGCACAGGCTCGAAGTCAGGTTTTGAACCGTAGTCTTTAACCCAGCTGCGGCAGAACAGGAAGTTGACCACGGTGATCAGCATGCCCACGAAGCTCAGCGCAAACGCCACGCTCCAGCCGAACTTCGCCGCAAGCCATGGGGTTGCCAGCATCGAGAAGAACGAACCGATGTTGATGGACATGTAGTACATGGTAAATGCACCGTCCAGGCGCGGATCGTCTTTGTTATAGCAGGTAGAAAGCAGGGAGGACGGGTTCGCTTTGAACAGACCGTTACCGACGGCAATCGTCGCCATACCCATATACACGACAGCGGCATCATGCCCTGACCATGCAACCAGACCATAGCCGATCGCCAGGACAATGGCGCCCAGCATGATGACACGTTTAGTCCCGAGGACTTTATCACCCAGCCAGCCGCCAATAGCGACCAGACCGTACACCAGAGCACTAAAGGAAGAGAACAGCGTGATGGAATCGGCTTCGGACATACCCAGCTGTTTTACCAGGTAAACCGCCATGATCCCTTGCAGGCCGTAATAACCAAAACGCTCCCATAACTCGATAGAGAAGATGAGATAGAACGCTTTAGGCTGTTTAAAAGCGTTAAGACTCACGCTTTCATCTGTTGGTTTATTGTTTGCAGTAGACACATATACCTCTTTTTTTACATCCCATATTAACGGGGGTGTTCATAGCGTGATGGCCGTAGTCCATACGCCTTATAGTTATATTGGGAGGAGAAACGGCGGGTAATGTTCACTATCCTGCCCCATCTGGCAATACGTTTGTAATAATCTGTTACATATATCTGAAGTGGTATAATCGTCGGTTCATATAAATGTTATTCAGCGTTAAATTTCATACGATGAGTAAAGGTAGTTTTTTCGACTGGCGATAACCCACCCTGACCGGCTTTTGGCGATATGTTCTGCTATTTGCCGCTTAATGCAGTGATATGGGCCATATTCTGAAAAATAGCTGGTCTTATGTTCGGTGGTGGAAGGAGAGTATCTTGTCAGACAAAGGGTTTAGGCGGATTTTGACAACAAAAATTCAACATGAAGTTATCAGGGTGATCGCGATCACAGATGTATAGAAATTTTTGGCTATGAAAAAAGTATTAACCTGTTTGAGCGTTAAACAACCGAACAAGTGACAGGTCAGGGGGAATGAAAGACGGACAAATAACGGCCAAAAGAAGGGTGTCTGGTAGCCCTTCTTTTGGTAAGGGTTTGTGACGATCAGGGATACACTTTTTCTTTGTATTCACAGAGATCTTCAATAATGCACGAGCCGCATCGAGGCTTACGGGCAATACAGGTATAGCGGCCGTGCAGAATCAGCCAGTGATGGCAGTCAACCTTAAATTCGTCCGGAACCACCTTTAACAGCTTCTCTTCGACCTGCTCAACATTTTTCCCCGGCGCGAAGTTAGTCCTGTTAGAGACGCGGAAAATATGCGTATCCACGGCGATGGTCGGCCAGCCAAACGCGGTGTTGAGCACCACGTTTGCGGTCTTACGCCCCACGCCCGGTAAGGCTTCCAGTGCGGCGCGATCTTCCGGTACTTCGCCTCCGTGCTGTTCCAACAGGATCCGGCAGGTCTTAATGACGTTCTCGGCTTTGCTGTTAAACAGGCCGATGGTTTTGATATAGGACTTCACGCCTTCCACGCCCAGCTCCAGCATGGCTTTTGGCGTATTGGCGACCGGATAGAGCAGGGCAGTGGCTTTATTGACGCTCACATCGGTCGCCTGTGCAGAGAGCAACACCGCGATCAGCAGTTCAAACGGGGAGGTAAAATTCAGCTCCGTCGTCGGGTGCGGGTTCTCGTCCCGCAGACGGGTCAGGATCGCAATGCGCTTTTCTTTATTCATGAAGCCTTCTCGGGTGTCCCTTCCAGAACGCTACGCTCAGCCGCGCGGCGCTTACGTTTCTCATCAATCAGGTATTTTATCGCCAGCATCATGCCAAGGCCAATAAACGCGCCAGGGGGCAGCATTGCCAGCAGGAATGGCGTATCGGTGTGGAACACTTCAACGCGCAGCGCTTTGGCCCAGCCGCCCAGCAGCGCATCTGCGCCGTCAAACAGCGTACCGTTACCGAGGATCTCGCGCAGCGAGCCCAGCACGAACATGGCGCAGGTGGCGCCCATTCCAATGGAAAAACCATCCAGCGCCGACATGGCGGGGCTGTTTTTCACCGCGAACGCTTCCGCACGGCCAACGACGATACAGTTGGTGACGATAAGGGGAATAAAGATCCCGAGCGACTGGTACAGACCGAACGCGTAGGCGTTAATCAGCATCTGGACGATACTGACCACCGACGCAATGATCATGACGTAAATCGGAATACGAATTTCCGACGGCGTCCAGCGGCGCAGGGCGGAGATGGAGAGGTTGGTCAGCGTCAGCACCAGCGTGGTTGCCAGACCCAGACCGAGCGCATTGGTGGCGGTGGACGTTACCGCCAGCAGGGGACACATCCCCAGAAGCTGGACCAGCGCGGAGTTGTTCTTCCACAACCCCTGGACAATAACCTCTTTAACCTGGCTCATGATTACTCCTCACAGGCCGGAAGATTGTTGATTTGCGCGGGCAGCGTTTCAGCATACAGCCCGGCTCGTTTTACGGCGTTCACCACGGCGCGCGGCGTGATGGTCGCGCCGGTGAATTGATCGAACTCGCCGCCATCTTTCTTCACCGCAAACGCGGTATCCCCTTCGCCATGGATAACTTTACCGGAGAAGTGCAAAATCCAGTCGCTCAGACGGGTTTCAATTTTATCGCCCAGGCCCGGCGTTTCATGATGTTCCGTCACGCGAGTACCCAGAATAGTGCCGGAGAAATCGCTGCCAACAAGCAGCTGAATGGCGCCGGAATAGCCGTCGGGCGCCGTCGCTTCCATCACCGCGCCTACCGGTTTATCCCCTTTGCGGGCAATAAAGAGGCGGTGTGGGCCTTTCCCAAGCTGAGGCGCGTCTACCACAAAGCAGCTCTTTTGCAGGTCATTATCGTAGAAATCTGACGGGATCACCTGATCGAACAGCGCCTTTTGCTGCTTTGAAGCCTGCTCTTCGATGGTCGTTTTGGTTAACGTGTTAACCAGGGCCGTCAGCCCGGTGAGAACCGCGGCGAAGACAGCCAGCGTGACGCCGTGCTTTTGCATCGTATTTAACATGGCGAAACCCTTAGCGATGGCCGTACACGCGCGGACGCGTGTAATAGTCGATGAGCGGAACGGTAATGTTGGCAAGCAGGACGGCAAACGCGACGCCGTCCGGGTAACCGCCAAAGCTGCGGATGAGCCATACCAGCAGGCCCGCCAGCGCGCCGAAGATCAGGCGGCCGCGGTTAGTCGTTGACGCCGTGACCGGATCCGTCAGGATAAAGAAGGCACCCAGCATGGTCGCACCGGAGAGCAAATGCATCTGCGGGCTGGCGAGTGATTCAGGAGAGAATACCCAACCCAGCGTGGCGCAAACCGCCAGCGTCACGAGGAAGCTGACCGGAATATGCCAGCGAATGGCTTTCTGCTGCAGCAGGAACAGGCCGCCCAGCAGATACGCCAGGTTGACCCACTGCCAGCCCGCACCCGCCAGCATGCCGCTGTAAATCGCGGATTTCATGATCTGCTCAACGCTTTGCCCGGCGTGCAGGGACGTTTTAAAGGTATCGAGAGGCGTCGCCTGGCTGATACCGTCCACGCCCATGCGCAGCGCGTTCATATCAGCGCCGAGCGCCGTATGGCCGGTAAAGATAACGTGCAGGGCATCCATAAAGCCCGGAACCGTGGCCGCAATCTCGTGCGGCGGCAGCCAGCTGGTCATCTGCACCGGGAAGGAGATTAGCAGCACCACGTAGCCAATCATCGCCGGGTTAAACGGGTTATGGCCGAGCCCGCCGTACAGCTGTTTGGCAATCATCACAGCAAACACGGTACCGAGCACGACCATCCACCACGGGGCAAACGGCGGAATACTGATGGCGAGCAGCAGGCCGGTCAGCAGCGCGGAGTTGTCAGCCAGAATGCGTGACACCGCCATCTTACGCAGCTTCAGGACGAGTGCTTCCGCCGCGACGGCGCTGGCGCAGCCCAGGGCTATCTGGAACAGGGTTCCCCAGCCGAAAAACCAGCACTGAACGGCAATGCCCGGCAGCGCGGCCAGGCAGACCAGCATCATAATGCGCGATGTCTGACGCTGGTTGTGGGTGTAAGGGGAACTTGCGAGTCTGAAAACCATTTAATCCTCGTTTACGGCTTGCTGTGCGGCTTTCTTCGCCTGAACGCGCGCAATGGCGGCGGCGACGGCGGCCTTGCGCGGGTCATCGTTGGCGGCCTGCGGCTGCTCTTCCTGCTGCGCAGCCTTACGGGCTTTGGCGCGGGCAATCGCTGCTTCGACGGCGGCTTTACGCGGGTCGACCGGTGGTGCTTCTGATACTGCCTCTGGCGCCTGCTGCGCAGCCTTGCGGGCTTTGGCGCGAGCAATCGCTGCTTCGACGGCGGCTTTACGCGGGTCGACCGGTGGTGCTTCTGCTTCTGCCTCTGGCGCCTGCTGCGCAGCCTTACGGGCTTTGGCGCGGGCAATCGCCGCTTCAACGGCGGCTTTGCGTGGGTCGACCGCTTCTTGCTCGACGACTACCTGCTGCTCTCCAGCTTTGCGGGCCTTGGCCCGGGCTATCGCCGCTTCAACGGCCGCTTTACGCGGGTCGATCTCAGTATCTGCCTGAACCGTTTGCGCTTTTTCCGCCTGACGCGCGCGAGCCGCAGCCTTTCGCGCTTCGCGGGCGGTAATCGCTTCGCTGTTATCCGGTTTTTCCCCGGCCTGGATCACCACCGTCTGGGCGGCATCGGCTTTTTTCTCGCGAACTCGCGCCAGTGCGGCGTTGATCGCATCCTGATCTTTCCCGGCAGGCTGAACGGCGGCCTGTTTATGGCGTTCCTGACGGGCGATTTTTTCGCGCTCCAGTCGCGCCTGACGCGCTTCGAAACGTGCCTTGGCTTCCGCGGCGCGTTTTTCTTCCATGGAGATGGCATAAATCTCGGCCTTCTCCTGACGGAAGTATTGCACCAGCGGAATGTTGCTTGGGCAGACCCAGGCGCAGGCGCCGCATTCAATGCAGTCGGCCAGGTTATGGGATTTTGCCTTGTCGTGCAGCTGGCCTTTGCTGTACCAGTACAGCTGCTGCGGGAGCAGATCCGCCGGGCAGGCATCGGCGCAGGCGCTGCAGCGGATGCAGCCTTTCTCTTCCTGCTCTTCGCCCATCTCGGTCGGGGAAGGGGCGAGCAGACAGTTAGTGATTTTCACTACCGGAACGTCCAGCCACGGCAGCGTAAAGCCCATCAGCGGGCCGCCCATGATCACCATCTGGTCGCTGGCCGGGCAAAATTCAGCCTGTTCCAGCAGATGGCGCACCGGCGTACCCAGACGCGCCCAGACGTTGCCCGGACGGGAAACCGACTCGCCGGTCAGCGTCACCACGCGCTCGGTCAACGGCTCGCCGTCAATCACCGCGCGTTTCACCGCATAGGCGGTGCCGATGTTTTGCATCAGCACGCCGATATCCGAAGAGCGTCCGCCGTGCGGGACCTGCTTGCCGGTGAGAATTTGCGTCAGCTGTTTTGCGCCGCCAGAAGGGTACTTGGTCGGGATAACGCGCAGGCTAATATCATGACTGCCCGCCAGCACGGCGCGCAGCATCGAGATGGCCTGCGGTTTATTGTCTTCGATACCAATCAGCACTTCCCGCGGCTTCAGAATGTGCGCCAGGATGCGGATGCCTTCCACCACCTGAGCGGCGCAATCCTGCATCAGACGATCGTCGGCGGTGATATACGGCTCGCACTCGGCGGCGTTGATAATCAACGTCTGAATGTTATCGCCACCGCCGCGCAGCTTGACGCCGGTCGGGAAGCCCGCGCCGCCCAGCCCGGCGACGCCGAACTGATGAATACGCTCGATAAGCGCTTCGCGGCTCTGGCTGCGGTAATCGCTCCAGCCGTCACGTTCAATCCAGCGGTCTTCGCCGTCGGCTTCAATGATCACGCTCAGCTCCGACAGCGCGGACGGATGAGCCACCGTATGAGGGGCAATCGCTACCACTTTACCGGAGGTGGGGGCGTGCACCGGCAGCATACGTCCACGGCCAAAGGTCAGCGGCTGACCGCGAAGAACCGTATCGCCTTCTTTCACGCACAGCTCGCCCTCAGCGCCAATATGCTGCTTGAGCGGCATGACGTAACGCGTCGCCAGCGGAATTTGACGCAGCGGCGTGCCGTTGGACTGGGTTTTCATCTCTGGCGGATGGATACCGCCGTCAAAGTCCCAAATCTTCTCTTTTCTGAAAGCAGAAAATAACTTAAGCATGTTGTTCCACAGGAATGATGCGAACCGGAATGGTTTGAAGATCCCACTTCCAGCTTTCGGTAGTCGTTTCAACCGGGCGCAGCTCGATACATTGCGTCGGGCAGGGAGCCACGCAGAGGTTACAGCCGGTGCAGAGGTCCGCCACGACGGTGTGCATGGCGCGGGTGGCGCCGACAATGGCGTCAACCGGGCAGGCCTGAATACATTTGGTGCAGCCGATGCAGTTGGCTTCGTCGATCACGGCCAGGGCGCGAACCGGCTCCTGCACCTCCGCATCGCCATCAACGGGCTGCGGATCGACGTTAAGCAGGGCCGCGATTTTCAGCATCACCGCTTCGCCGCCGGGGGCGCAGCGGTTAATTTTTTCACCCTGAATCCCTACCGCTTCGGCATAGGGGCGGCAGCCCGGGTAGCCGCACTGCCCGCACTGGCTTTGCGGCAAAAGCTCATCAATTTTTTCAACAACGGGATCGTCCTCTACCGCGAAACGGCGGGAGGCGTAACCCAGGATAAGGCCAAACACCAACCCCAGGACGCTGATAGAGGCGATGGCAATCCAGATAGCATTCATTACAACTTCACCAGACCACTAAAGCCCATAAAGGCCAGAGACATTAAACCCGCGGTAACCAGCGCAATCGCGTTACCGCGGAAGGGCGCAGGGATATCCGCTGCCGCCAGACGCTCGCGAATCGACGCGAACAGGACCATAACAAATGAGAAACCGACGGCGGCGGAAAAACCGTACAGCGCCGACTGCATAAAGTTATGGCCAAGGTTGATGTTCAGCAGCGCAACGCCGAGAACGGCGCAGTTGGTGGTGATCAGCGGCAGGAAGATACCCAGCAGGCGATAGAGGGCCGGGCTGGTTTTACGCACCACCATTTCAGTAAATTGCACAACAACCGCAATGACCAGAATAAAAGCCAGCGTGCGAAGATAGATTAACCCCAGCGGGATGAGGATCCAGGTATCAATCAACCACGCGCAGATGGACGCCATCGTCATGACGAAGGTTGTCGCCAGCCCCATGCCCATCGCCGTTTCCAGCTTTTTGGACACGCCCATAAACGGGCACAGGCCAAGGAACTTCACCAGAACGAAGTTGTTAACCAGCACGGTGCCGACAAAGAGCAGTAAGTAATCGGTCATTATTTAGCCTGAAATAAAAAAGCCGCCTATTATCGGACAAACTCACGCAGGCGACAACAGGTTATCTGTAAGGTTATTACGGGTTCACGAAGGTGTTTTTCACCCGCGTCGAACGCTTGAAATAGGGGACCAGCAGCGCGGCCGCCAGTAACGGGAAAAGCAGCTGACGAACGGCCAGAGCGTCTGATACGGGCGAAAAAGCAAACGCTTTAACCGCCAGCAGAACCGAAATCAGCAGCCAGATAATGTAGTGCTTTGGCACACTCTTGCGTCGCTTAAAGAAGGCGATGGTCAGCCACAGGGTGTAGTACCACATCCCAATCGCGAAAACGAACGACACAAACCACATCGCAATATTCAGCACGCTTTGCGACATCAGGGTCTGGATGGCGTGAGGGGTAATCAGTGCGGTGGTATACAGCAGCAGCGCAAGTGAAGCGCTTAATAAGGCAACCAGCAGCCATGCCAGTGGGGCAATTAACCAGCCTCCAATGCGTTCTCCAGGCGTTGCGGTCATGAACTCTCCCATAATCTGCGCGAAATGTTGTACAGCCAGTTTGCAGGGCGGAGAGTATATAACATTTCGCGCGGATGGCTACTTTCTTATAAAACGTAACGCCATACGGACTTAGGCACTTCACCCACGTTGAACAAACGACCTCCGGAAACCAGCTCCGCACGGCGATGGTCAGCGGCGCGATACATATTAATGATGTCCTGATTATCCGACAGGGTGTAGTTCAGATGGTCAAACAGTTTTTCCAGGCTCTCAAGCGAATTGATCTTGCGAAATTTTAATAAATAGTCCTGAACTGTCATATTAATAAGTTTCCATATAAAAGTGAGTAATACCAGTTAAGGTAATTCGTTCGAATAATAAACGGATTAATAAAGACGTAAACAGCCCACTCAGGTAACGCGACGAAATTAGGAGTTTTCTTTGCTGAAATTCAGGCATCAGACGATGCCTGGAAGAGAAGGTTAACCGTGTTCACCAGGGCTGGCAATAAGTAACTGACATATTATGTCACTCTTTATTGCAGTAACCGGTTACTTAGGTTGGGCGACTGCGACAGGCTCCGGCGGCTGGTAGTTATCGATATGGCTGGCAACGCCCAGCAAAATGACCGAAACCCCAAGGACAATCCATCCCGCTAATTCAATGATTCGATTAATAATTGACGTCATGATTCGTAGTTGTACTTTATCCATAAATACAGGTCGCAAATGTTACAGCGACGTTTCCCCGACGGCAAGCGCTTTGGGAACGGTTCCCTTAAACAAAATCAGTGGGTTAATACTATGTAACAAAAACAACCCCTACGACCTGCTATTTTAAGTCATATGGCACATTATTAATCTGTGGTAATGCCAGGCTAGCCAGTGTGAAATAAGAACGTCATAAAAGAGGACGGCACTATGAGTGATAATATCCGCGTTGGGCTTATCGGCTACGGGTATGCAAGCAAAACGTTTCATGCGCCTCTGATAGCCGGGACGCCGGGGATGACCCTGGCTGCGGTATCCAGCAGCGATGCCGCTAAAGTCCATGCCGACTGGCCTTCCGTGCCGGTTGTCTCTGAGCCAAAACACCTTTTTAACGATCCAAATATTGATTTAATCGTTATCCCCACCCCGAACGACACCCACTTCCCGCTGGCAAAGGCCGCGCTTGAAGCCGGTAAGCACGTGGTTGTCGATAAGCCCTTTACCGTCACGTTGTCTCAGGCTCGCGAGCTGGATGCGCTGGCAAAAAGTCTGGGCAGGCTGCTGTCGGTATTCCATAACCGCCGCTGGGACAGCGACTTTCTGACGGTAAAAAGGCTTCTCAGTGAAGGCACGCTAGGGGAGATCCTCTTTTTTGAATCGCACTTTGACCGCTTCCGTCCGCAGGTACGAAACCGCTGGCGCGAGCAGGTCGGTCCGGGCAGCGGTATCTGGTACGATTTAGCCCCGCATCTGCTGGATCAGGCCGTCAATCTTTTTGGTCTGCCGGTGAGCATGACGGTCGATCTGGCCCAGCTCCGGCCCGGAGCGCAGACGACCGATTACTTCCACGCGGTGCTCAGCTACCCGCAGCGGCGGATTGTGCTGCACGGCACGATGGTCGCGGCCGCGGAATCGGCCCGCTACATCATTCACGGCACGCGCGGGAGCTACGTGAAGTTTGGCCTCGATCCGCAGGAGGACCGGCTGAAAAGCGGTGAACGTTTGCCGCAGGAAGACTGGGGCTATGATATGCGGGACGGCGTGGTCACGCGGGTGGAAGGTGAGGAACTGGTAGAGGAAACCTTGCTGACGATCCCGGGCAACTATCCGGCCTATTATGCGGGCATTCGCGATGCGCTGAACGGCACGGGCGAAAATCCGGTTCCGGCCAGCCAGGCGATTCAGATTATGGAGCTGATTGAGCTGGGTATTGAATCTGCCAAACATCGCGCCACGCTCTGTCTGGCATAAGTTTTAAGGGCTGTTGTAGGCCGGGTAAGGCGTAGCCGCTACCCGGCAAATGCTCAACCGCGAGCCACTTTATCTTTAAGCGCCTGCTTCTCTTCAGGCGTCAGGAAGGCGATCTCCAGCCCGTTGATCTGCGCCTGACGGATCTGCTCGCGGCTCAGACCCGCCTGCGGTGCGGCGATGTTGTATTCGTGGATGATATCCACGCCCTGAACCGCCGGGTCGTCAGTGTTCAGCGAGGCCAGCACGCCGTGCTCGAGGAACGTTTTCAGCGGATGATGCGCCAGCGTTGCCACGGTGCTGGTCTGAATATTAGACGTCAGGCACGACTCAATCCCGATACGCTGCTCCGCCAGGAAATCCATCAGGGCGCGATCTTCTACCGCCTTCACGCCGTGGCCGATACGCTCGGCGCCCAGCTCGCGGATGGCCTGCCAGATGCTTTCCGGGCCAGCCGCTTCACCCGCATGCACGGTAATGTGCCAGCCGGCATCGCGCGCGCGGTTGAAGTGGGAGAGGAACAGACTGCCCGGGAAGCCCAGCTCGTCACCGGCCAGATCGACGGCGGTGATGGCATCGCGATGGGCCAGCAGCGCTTCAAGCTCCTGCAGGCAGGCGGCTTCGCCGAACGTACGGCTCATAATGCCAATCAGACGGGCCTGAACGTCGAAGGTTTTACACCCTTCGCGCACGCCTTCAATCACGGCTTCCACCACGCCTGCAACGGGCAGGCTGTGGGTCATCGCCATATAGCCCGGCGAGAAGCGCAGCTCGACGTAATGCAGGCCATTACGGGCCGCATCTTCAATGTTCTCAAACGCCACGCGGCGGCAGGCATCCAGCGAGGCCAGCATCTTCACGCCCCAGTCGAGTTTGCTCAGGAAGCTGACCAGGTCCGGTTCATTGGAGGTTACCTGTACGTGAGGGATCAGCGACTCAAGCGTCTGCGCAGGAAGCGTTAAATTGAACTGGCGGCCAAGATCGAGGATGGTTTGGGCACGAATGTTACCGTCAAGGTGACGATGAATATCAGTTAAAGGCAGGCGTGTATCAATCATGGTCGCACTCTTTTCTGGTTAAAGTGCGCCATATTATAAAAACAAAACGGGGTAAAAAGCTATTTGCGCAAGGGAATATTCCGTTGCGCAAATTGATTACAGGAGCGTGTTAATCCCGGCAATGAGGCGTTGCACCCCTTGTTCAAGCTTGCTGCGCGGACAGCCGGCGTTCAGGCGAACAAAGCCGTTTCCCTCTTTGCCGTAGGTATATCCCGGCATGATGGCGACTTTTTGCTGCTCGATCAGCACTTTTTGCAGCGCCCGATCGTCAATGTTCAGGGGGCGCAGGTCAATCCAGGCCAGGTAGGTCGCTTCGGGCGGCTGCCAGTTCAGTTTCGGAAAGGCGCGGTTTACTTCCTGCGCGATATACAACAGATTCTCTTCCAGATACCCCCGCAGGGCATCCAGCCACGGCGCTCCCTGCTGATAGGCGGCAATATGCGCCGTCAGCGCCAGCACGGAAGGGGAAGAGAGTCCGTCCCGGCCTTTTAGTGCGCTGAGATAACCGTTACGGCTCGCTTCATCGCCGATCAGGCCGTAAGCGCCCGTCAGCGCCGGAATATTAAAGCTTTTCGAGCCGGAGGTGAGAAGCGCCCATTTACCGCGCGCCACCGCGTTCCAGGGCGTGTGGCGATGCTCTCCCCACACCATATCCATATGGATTTCATCGCTGATAACCGCCACGTCATAGCGTGCGCACAGTTCAGCCATCTGCGCCAGCTCGTCCCGCGTCCAGACCTTGCCGGTCGGGTTTTGCGGGCTGCACAGCAGCAAAATTTTGTTTTCAGGTTTCGCCAGGGCCACTTCCAGCGCCGCCATATTTCCCTGCCAGCCTGCGGCATGCTTTTCCATCTCCACGGGCACCACATGACGCGCATTCCCTTCAATAGCTTTGTAAAACGCGTCGTATGCCGGGGTGTGAACCACTACGCCATCGCCGGGGTGTGACCAGAGACGAATCAGCTCTGACACCATGTAGATAACGGAAGGACCATAAACGACGGTTTCCGTATCAATCTGGCTGTTAAAGCGCTGCTGGAACCAGTGCGCGACGGCGGCGAGAAACTCATCATTCTTCCAGCGGCTGTAGCCCAGCACGCCGTGATTAATGCGCTGATGCAGCGCGTCGGTAACGCAGGGCGCGGTGGCGAAATCCATATCCGAGATGGTGAAGGGCAGCAGATCGGCCGCGCCAAAGCGGTCGGCGACGTAGTCCCACTGCGTACACCAGGTGCCGTGTCGATCCACGACGGTAGAAAAATCAAACATGACGTGAGTCCTTAAAGTAAAACCCCCTCAAGAGAGGGGGCTGAGGCATCAGGCTTCAACTGTTCGCATCAGGGTTGCCAGCTCATCCTTCACCGACTGGACCTGCGGGCCGATAACCACCTGCAAATTGTGCTGATTTAACTGTACCACGCCGATGGCCCGGTTGGCTTTCAGGGCGTTGGTATCCACTTTTGACATATCCGCCACCGACAGACGCAGGCGGGTGATGCAGTTATCGAGCGAGGTGATGTTATCCGCGCCGCCCAGCGCCGCCAGAATGGCCGGTGTGTTGTAGCCGGATTTGCCCACGGTCCCGGCAACCGCCTGTTCAACGCTGCTCGCCGTATCGGTATCGCGGCCAGGCGTTTTCAGGTTAAAGCGGGTGATGGCGAAGCGGAAGATGCCGTAGTAAACCGCAAACCAGATAGCCGCCACGACCGGCACCAGGTACCACTTGGTGGACAGGCCGTGCAGGATCCCGAACACCACGAAGTCGATCACGTTGCCGTCGGTGTTGCCGATGGTCACGCCCAGCACCGCCATCACGGTAAAGCCCAGACCGGTCAGCACCGCGTGGATGAGGTACAGCACCGGTGCGACGAACAGGAACAGGAATTCGATTGGCTCGGTGGTACCGCCCACGACGCAGGCGATCACGCCGGAAATCAGCAGGCCTTTAATTTTATGACGGTTTTCCGGGCGAGCGCAGTGGTACATCGCCAGCGCGGCACCCGGCAGGCCGCCGAGGAAGGCAGGCATTTTACCCTGAGACAGGAAGCGGGTGGCGCTTTCGGAGAAGCCGTGTGTGGTCGGGCAGCTCAGCTGCGCCTGGAAGATGGTCAGCGCGCCGCTCACGTCGTGACCGCACACCTCCATCGTACCGCCCGCTTCGGTGAAGCGAATCAGGGCCACCAGGATATGCTGCAGGCCAAACGGCAGCAGCAGACGCTCGCCGGTGCCGAAGATCATCGGACCGAAATCTCCCGCGCCGTTGATGATGCGGCCAATACCGTTGATGCCCATCGCAAAGACCGGCCAGATCAGCGGAATGATTAAACCGAACAGACCCATCACCACCAGGGTAACAATCGGCACAAAGCGGGTACCGCCGAAGAAGGCCAGGGCATCCGGCAGCCGGATATTATGGAAGCGCTCGTGCAGCATCCAGATAATCACACCCGCGATCACCGCCCCGAGGATCCCGGTATCAATAGACTGGATACCGATCACGCTCTGAATGTTGTTGGCTTTAAGTACGGCAGCGTCGGTGGTCGGCAAAATGCCTTTCGCGGTCAGCCAGAAGTTAACCGCCAGGTTCATCACGGCGTAGCCCACAAACCCGGCAAACGCCGCGACGCCTTTGTTCTCGCGCGCCAGGCCCAGCGGGATAGCGATACAGAACATGACGGGCAGGAAGCTAAACGCAAAGGAGCCAACTTTACTCATCCAGATGAATCATGATTGAAGTGATATTAATATGTTAAATCAGATAGTTAAGGTTATGCGGTTTTTCTATGGGGCATCGGTGGGGCATTTTGAGTAAATGATGCGTTCAAAATGCCCACCTGGTCATGGTTATTCTCGGTCATCCATTTACCGTAAACCGTGAATAGCATTTGCGCTGACGAATGGCCCATCTGGTGCGCAACGAAATTTGGGTTCGCTCCGGCGACCAGTGCCCAGCACGCATATGTGTTCCTGGTTTCATAAGACCGTCTTTGTCGGACGCCTGCACGACGCAGGGCAGTGCGCCAGGCTGAATTAATGGATCCGGGGACGTAGCACATCGTCTTCTTACCGTTCATTGAAGTAATGGACGGCGAGAATATAAAGGTGCATTCATCGGTTCTCTTTTTTTTGTATTCCCGTAGGCTGACGCTTACCTTGTGGGATGCCATCATTCTGGTCAGTGGCATTTGCGCCTTGAGTGCATCAATTGCTGGCTGGGTCAGCTGTATTGTTCGAATCCCGGCGTTGGTTTTTGGCAGGGTGAAGTTTCCCTTCAGGGAATAGTTCCGTGACACTGTAACAGTCCAGTTGACAGTATCCACATCCTCCCAGGATAACGCGCTTAGTTCGCCATGCCTGACGCCTGTATTTACCGCAAAGATAACCATATTCTGAAACTGTAGCGTTGGGCAGGCCGCAACCACTCTCTGATACTCATCAGAAGTAAGAGGATCTGGAATGGGTCTTTCTTTTGCGAGAGGGGTAATACCTGCCATCAGATCGGTTTTCAGGTATCCACTTTTGAAAGCAAAGCTCAGCATCCCGCCAAGGCATGCCATATAGCTATTGACTGTAGGAACGCTTCTTCCCTTTTTGGGTGGATGATTTAGGCCATGTCTGGTCTTCTGCCAGCCGTTCAGTAGCTCCTTCCTGGCACTAAGGATATCTTCAGTGTTCAGGCTGCCGATATACCTGTGCTCACCAATTGTTTCGATAGTGGTTGTGAGGTGGCAATCGTAACGCCTCAACGTCCCGAGGCTAAGCTCCATCTCTTTAAGCCCAAGCCATTTCGATTTCAGTTCAAGTAGTGAGATTTGCTTTCTGACAGTGCTGAATTTCTCTGCGTTCGATGAATCAGGGAATTGCGAGGCATAATTGAATGTGCCTGTCTTTATCGCAAAGCAGACTGAAGCCCGAAGTTCGCCTGCCATTTTCCTGTTTTTTGGCGTGTCAGGAACGCCGAGATTTTCCCTGACACGCTTCCCCTGATATATGAACCATATGCGTAACGATTCGCCATGAACCTCTACACCTGTTGGGTATGCTGCCATAATCATTCCTCGTTTGATGTGCCAAAGGACATTTAAGCAGATATTCTCCGGCGTTTCGCTGGGCTTTGGTGCTCGATCCAGTGGTTTATCTCATCGCGGTTATACATGATTGGGCTGTTTTGCTTAGGTGCCATATCAGGGGCAACATGGCGATAATGCTTCCCCTCCATCCAGGTAGACCGGCGGGCATGCTGAATCATGTGCTTTGACATGCCGGTTGTCGCAGTTAAAAGTTCCTCTGTGACCCATTTATTCGGTACCAGCTGAATAATGTCGCTCATGGTTTTCTCCAGGCAAAAAGAAGCCGCCCGTAGGCGGCAATAACATCAAGGGATGTGAGGCGGTGCTTTCGCACCCAATAGCCAGCTCATAACTGGCTATCAGTTGCGTCAGTCGTCTTCGTCTTCGTCCCAGTCCTCGTCGTAATATGGCGAGGCGAGAAGGGGGTTAGTTGCTGAGAGAATCTCTCCGGCGGCGCCCTGCCGCTGAAGTCGACGAAGTGCTTTGTAAAGCTGAAATGCCTCGGTTCGCTCTTCACCTATATCGAGGGCGCATGCAACCTTGTGCGCCTCGGTTACCAGAGTTGATAGCTGGTTTCGGATGTCCTGAATGGTGCTCATAGTTCTCCTTACGCCGCACGCTGGGCGCGCAGATTCTTCAGGTGTTCTGCTGTTTCAATTTCTTCGACGATCCGCTCGGCCTGTGCTTTGGTCAGCGGCTCGAATTCGTGCTGAAAGCGGCCCATGCTGGCGATGCAGGTGCGACCGTTGCGGACGTAGTGGATTACTTCGTGGGTGGAGCGGAGGATTTTGCAGGGCGAGCCGTGGGGATCGGCGTACCAGGTATTAGGCTGGATTATCCTGAACATTGGTTCACTCCTGCGGTTCCTGCATCACCTGCACTTTTTTGCTACTCCTGCGCTTTTTCGCGGCTCCTGCATCTGTTTGTTGCTCCTGCAGCATGAGGAAAACTACCGCGACCGCACGCAGAGGGTTCCGGTGAGTAGAGGTGATGCCCGATTCGTGTGTTGCCGTCCAAACGGTTTTTCCTGATGGGATGAGGCCGATCCGGCGTTTCTTCATTTCGGTGAATAGCTCTTCCGCTCGGCGTAGCGGGAAGTAACCAGTATTCTGGACGGTTTTGAACCAGTTCCATGACAGCTGGGCGCCGGTATTTTCATGCGGGTGAATAGTGGCGGTGTACTTTGGCTTCAGGAAATATGCGAGCCTGACACTGATTTCACCGTCACTGAGCTTGGTGTAATCCATCAAGCCCCCCTTTGCTTGCGTATAAGCTCCAGGTCAGCCTGGCAACTGGCGCAGGTCTGGCAGCCGGGAACGGCAGCGCGCCGCGGCTCGGGAATTGGTTCGTCGCATTCTTCACAACGCTCAGCTGATACGGCGTTGCGGTTCAGGCGGTGAGCGGAAAGGGCGGCGTTACGCTGAAGCTCTTCAATCTCTGCTGCTGTGTCGATGATGTCCATGGTCAATGCTCCCGGAACTGTCGGTTAATTCGGTTGAAGGTGAACGCCAGCAATAAAAAAGGAGCCTTAAGCTCCAGGGTGATTTGCGTTTTCATAGTGGGTTTCTTTTGGGTTTGCTTTTCGCAGCTCCAGCAAAAAACAGAGCGTAGACGAGAGCGGAGGCCGCTAATGCCGTATGGTCTGTGACGATGAGGGCATAAATTGTCATCACGGATAGAGGAATGCTTAGCCACAAATATTTCATTTCCTCAAGCACGAACTCATGGGTGAGGGCTCCGCAGAAAACCCCAATCCACGCCAAAACAGAAATAACCAGGTACGAGTAATAGGCAAACTGCTGCGCCTGCTCGTTACCGAAAAGAAGACATCCAATAATGGCAAGGCTAATTGCCGTTGATAATATTTTGCTCATGCTGCACCGCCTTCATTCTTCTCGGCTTCGACCGCCATCTGCTCAAGCCGTCGCGATAACTCGGCGGCCAGCGTCTGGAATTCTTCTTCGGTAGCCACCGGGATCGGCACAAAGCGAATCCCGATGTGCGCGAGGTGGTTGGCTATTTCGAGGCTTTTCCTCAAATCAACGGGTGAGGCTCTGTTCATGCGACTTTCTCCCCGGGTAATGGTTTCAGACCGTCATTCAACGTGCGCTCAAGGTTGGACAATATTCCTCGCAACCTCTTAATCTCTTCATCCTCGGTGAGTCGGCGCGCTGCTTCCCATAGCGTCCTTGTAAGAACATACATAGGGACATTCGGGTCGAGGCCAAGCGCTTTCGCCAGATCTTGCTGAGCGTCGGTTAACCTTTCCTCCGATTCCTCCCGGCGCTTACGTCGGCGTTGCAACTCCTCTTCACTTTCTTGGCGCAGGTTCTTCAGCCTTTCATCGTTATCCCTAATATGCTGCTCAAGGCGCTCCTTAGACCGATGTGCTCGACAAACAAGATCGGCGATTTCATTGCCATGTCGCTTCATTAGTTTTTGGTCGCTGAGGTAGGTATTGATTACGCGGCTTTTTATTTGGGTTCTTTCTGCCTGCCGGGTCATGCCATCCATAAGCAGCTTCATCCAGGCATCGCGAGGAAGGGTATCAATCTGGCGCATTGTCGGCCCCTTGAGGGTATGCCATCCAGTTTCCTTCCGGATCATCAAGCCGCAACCATCTGGGATGTCGCTTTTCTTGAGCATGCCTTCAGGAACAGCAAAAACAACGCCACCTGCGTAGTTGAAGTATTTGGTGTATTTGCCTGCTGTAACGTCAGCCCGGAAATCACTAACGCTAACTTTGACCTCATAGACGACAGGGCAGAACTTGCTGTAGCTGTGAGCAATAGAGTAGACATCGGGTCGACACGTACCGGCGGGCCCTAGCTGCATGTCCTCCCAGCAGATGCGCGCTGTGTTCTGGCGCAAATGCTCTGCAAGGTCATGAGCAAGCTCGTTATGACCCCATTTTTTTGTTGTCATTGTTCGGCTCCAAACCGCCCGTTAAGGCGGCCAGTTTTGACGACGAACTCCAGGAGGCTAACTCCCAGAGCTTCAATTTTCTTGTGATGTTTGTTGATGATGGGAGGCACCGTTTCGTTCCAGTTAGGCTTTGGCTTCTTGCGCATGGCCTGCTGGATTTCCTCGGTGCAGCGGCGGCAGGCTGCGCGAATGGCGTTTTCATTTGCTGGCGTCATGCGGCCTCCCGGCGGGCGAGAAGTTTCACCCCGAAAGCCATCAGCTCGTCCCGGTCCATAGTTGCGAAGTGGCAGTGTGTACGCGGATACGGTCGCCAGATGATGAGCATCGACCCTTTGTTGTTGCCGCTTACCGGCTTACCGGTGACCGGGTTAATAAATGCCAGCCGCCCGGCGGTGATGAGGCGAACCTCGCTAGCTGTCTGGATAGCCTCTTTGAACCAGCTAACCGAAGTGTCTGCCGGTACCAGCATTACCGTGCCGATCTGATTGGAGCTCTCGGCGGCTGCCTTCTTAACAAACGGTGTAATGTCGCTGTATGGTGGGTTCAGCCAAACGTAGCCAGGAATGCTCAGGTAATCAGCCCATGGCGTTTCCAGAGTGTTCTGCTCGGCGGTGATGAACTTTCGGCACAGCGCGTTATGCGGCGCCGCGGCGGCATCCAGTTGAAAGCAAAACTCAGCATCAAGGGAGGCGAAAAGGGCGGGTGGAGTGCGCCATAGGTCACGCTGATCCGCTGGGGTGTTGCTGCCGGTGTAATCGGTCATACATCCTCCCGCTCCGGATCGTTAACATCCCAGCCATTACGCTCAATATTTGTTTTCAGCCGCTTATCTCCGACCTCTTCAATGCTGCGGCCGGTAATCTCCGCGACTTCAGCGTTTGAGTGTCGCCACAGCAGCGCAAGCTCTTCGAGTGACCACGCTTTCATAGCACTGACTCCATTTCGTCGATGTAGAGGCCCTGAGCAATCAGGCGTCGACGGCGGGCGGCACGTTCAATGCACTCCTGCCGTCTGCCTTCCTGCGATTGTTCAATGGCGCGCCGGGTGAACAGCCGCGATTTGCCCTGCGGCGTTACAACCTTCGGCTTCGTTACGAGGTCGAAAGTGCGGTCACAGATACCGTCTTCGTTGAGCCATTTTTCCGACTCAACGATCTGCGCTATCTGTCCGGTGCCGCGGGTGATGCCGTTGGCCACCCTGTTAAACTCGATGAGCGTTACGCCAAACTTCTCGGCGATTTCGCTGCCCGTTACCGGGCGGCCGCGCGTCTGAATCATCCAGATAACGCGTTCACGGAGGCCGGAAAATTGCCCGGTTCGCCCGGGCCTGCGGTAAAAGGGTGTGCGTTTCATTCGATCTCCAGGATGCGGTGCTTCGTGTCCGCAACAAGTTCGAGGAAGTCTTTTCGGCGCGCCCGAAGCCGGGCTATTTCTGATTCACATTCGGCAGCTGTAAGGCGATAGACGATGAGCTGTTTACCGTCCGGGAAGTCTGAGCAGTAGCTGATGAAGTCCACCCAATCCCTGCCAGAGCAATCAAGGTGACCGATCAGTTGCCATCTGTATGCAGGGTCGAAGGAGCCGCGGGTGAGGGTGGAGTAGTGAGTGGCGGCAATGACCGACTTAATCTCAACGAGCCCGTCCAGTCCAACGAGTCCGTCGGGGCTGTCACCGTACGTTTCGTGATCAAAGAATCCGCCGTTATCCACATCGACGAAGTTCATCTCTTCGTACAGCATGCGGGCAATAGGCTCCTGTTCGTGCCCGCGCTCCATGTGCTCATTTGAGAAGCCAAACTCAGACTTGCACCCCTTAATCTGCTCCAGAGCCAACTGTATAGCGTAACGCTTGGCCGGTTCGCCAAACGCTTTCCCATCGTTAGCCATGATCAGGCCGAAGTTTGAAGCAGTGGCCTTACCCAGGCGAAGAGCATCCCACTCTTCACCGTTTTGCTCGACGTCGTGCCAGATCATGATGAACACTCCTGCTCAAGTTGGCGGCGATATTCTGGAGAAATGTCCATTCTCGCCAGCACTGCATCAAGGTTGCCATCGCGCTTGAAGGCGGCCTTAGCGTTATTCCATGCCTGCGTTTTTTCCGGTGAAAGCACCGGCTTTGTAACGCGTGCCGGGCTTAAGCGGAGGCCTTCAACCGATTCCTTTCCGAACCGGACATTTTTATCGACGTAAACAGTGACCTTTACGCCAACCCAATCTTCAAGGAATGGCGAGCCGGTAATGCTTTTCAGCATCTTGCTGTTCGTGGCATTCAGAATCATCGGCTTGAGCTTTTCGCCAGGGCGCAGCTCGCGCTCTTCAAAATAAGCAGTGTTAAAAACGTCTTTGGATTTTTTTGTTTTGTCGTTTTCTAACGTTGCCCGGGCGATCGTCAGCACCGTTGGCTCAACGATATCGGCGCTGCTCAGGTAAGGGGAGTCAAAAGCTTTTCGGTAGTGAGTTTTAGTTTCAGACATTTCATGCATCCTTAAAACGGGCAGCCGGTACGGTGTTCCCAGTCGTATTCCGCCTGGGCGTAAGCAACTGCTGAAATGAAATCGTTGTAGGCCTCGCCAGCTTTATCGCTGCGAAGTCCTTCGTATGGGCTGGAGTCAATCGGGATCGTGAAGTGGAAGAGGCCTGACGGCTCTTTCGGCATCATGTCGATGATTTTCTGCGCCCGGTCGTCGATCCACTTCTCTTTCTCGTCGGTGATCTGCTGCTCAGCCCAGCGCCGATCTTCGATGCGGTCGTAAGTGAGGTATGCGTTCATGGTTGCCTCAATATTTGATGTGCGCGTCCTGCACTTTGCCGCCAGCAATCGCCAGCAGTGCTTTCTGCGCGAATTCTTCAGGGATGCCCTGATTAATTAGGTCGGCGATGACGCGACTATTGACAGTGCGGCGGTGCTCCTTGTCTGCGGCGCGGCGCGCTTCTTCTTCAGCTTTGCGCTGCTCTTCGGCTAGACGGGCGGCTTCTGCCTCTTCCAGGCGGCGGCGCTCGGCGGCAACGGCTTCTTCTTTTTCGCGGCGCGCACGCGCTTCCGCTTCCTGCTTCTCGCGTGCCGCACGCTGTTCCGCTTCAATGCGCTGGCGCTCCGCCAGTTCAGCGCGGGCTTTCTCTTCGGCTTCACGGCGCGCTGCGGCTTCAATCTCCGCTTTGTGCTTCGCTTCGGCATCGCGGCGGGCTTGTTCTGCCGCTTCACGCTTAATACGCTCTTCATGCTCACGTTGAGCTTGTTCCGCCATGCGGCGCTGCTCTTCGCGGTCACGGTCGAAATCCTTATTCATCAGCAGAGCCATTTCGTGGTCCGCTTCAAACTTGTCCGCCAGCTCCTGATCGAACTTGATGTTCATTTCCAGAGCTTCGGCGTGCAGCGCGTTCATGGCTTCTTCAGCCTTGATACGTTCCTGCTCGGCTTCCCATTCGGTGAGTGGGCGGCGGGTCGCATCGCGCAGCTCGTCACAGGCATCAACAAATCGCTTAATTTCGGCCTCAGCCGGACGCACAGCCTCTTTAAGGCGCTTCAGGTACTCACGGCCTGGCTTTTCGATTGCCGTCTTGCTGCGGGATACCTGCGCCGCCAGAGAGGCTACTCGGTCACGCCCCTTCTTCGTGGACAGGTCCGGCACTTCGTTTACTGCCTGGCGGATTTGCTCGAGGTAAGCATCAAGGCCGCCCGCTACGTAAAGTACTGGCGCCTGCTCCGGCTTGATTTCGATGACAGTTAAGTCCGTTACTTCGCTCATGGTTTCTCCTGAAATTTGGATGTGCAGATCCCGCCCGCTTTTAGCCAGGCCGATCGGTTGAATAGGGTGGTTACTTAGAAAGTTTTGAGTTCCAGGACTCTATGGCAGAAATTGGTGAGTCGAAGGTAACAGGGGCAATCCATCCGCAGCACTTCAATTGGAACTGATTGAGGATGTATGGCTCAGGACCAATCCTGCAGCCTCGATCCCATTCGAACGCTTTAATTACGGGCTGTCGTTTGCAAAATGGACACTCTGTTGTGTCAGGGAGATTTTCGAAAGAAATGTCCGGTAACGATCCATCATCCTCAGCCCATTGAAGTTCGCCTGGCACAACAACCGAATATCCGTCCCAACGGTCAAATTCAGGAGAAAGAACATCTTCGTAACCAGCGCCACGAAGGCGAAATTTAGCTCGGGCAATAACGACAAGCCCTTTAACTTTTCGGCTACCCATTCGCCACATATAAACACCGGCGGAATCAGGCTTGCGTTCAGAGTATTTAACCCATTGCATGCTCACCTCCGCGCTGATTCGTCTTTGCCCGATGCCACGGATAACCTATGGCAACCTTCATTTCGTCGTAGGCTGCCATCCACATGGCGCCATCACCGATAAACAGGGCGATGGCTGCTTTACTCTGCGCGGCGCGCAGCAGGTGATGATTGATCATGCCTTCACCTCAACCTGTTCAAGGAGGCCAGCCAGCTTCATGTGCCAGCGGTTCATCGTCAGCTTCTCGCGCGGATTCGATACCGACGTCAGCTGCCACTCGTTATCGTTGAGCTTTTTGGCGGTGTACTGCTTGCCGTTGTGGGTGACTGTCATGATGCCTCCCGGGCGTGGAGCATTGCATCAGCCAGCAGGTAAGCTCTTGATGCTATCCCATCAACAGTTTCGAAGTAGGCCCCTTCAGGCTCTCCATCAGCACCTCGCGCAGCAACTATCAGCGCTTTTGCAGCGAAATAATCGCGCAATGTCATGCCGCCAGAGCTGACTTCGAAACCATGTAAGTGACCAACTTCGTCGCGCTCCACGATAGAATCGCACGGGAAAGCGCGCCCTCCAGTTTTATTGCTCATAAATCCTCTTGGCCTTATCGCGGCGAACGGAACGGTTAATACAAGACTTCTGCGCTTGTGCGGCAAAACAAAAAAAGTGGCGGTGGATGGCCGCCGGTTGTCATAACTAACCGCACTCATCGAGAACGGTGAGGTATGAAAAAAGCCGCTGGTTAGGCGGCTCTGAGTTTGTTGACGTAATTCATGCATACTGTAGGGCTGCATGTTCGCCATGTGGTTTTATGCTGCATCCGCTTGCTTGGCGGGTAATAAGCAACAGTCCCTTGCGGTGTACGAAAAATGAGAGTGTTTTCTCCCTCTTCGAACTCAACTCCATTACGTTGAAAGAAAGCCTTCATCCCTTCATGTGCTGAGTTACGCGCCATCCTGCGCCGCTCTTTAAGTTCTGGCTTCATGTCTCGCCAAAACTCCCCCATCGTATAATCGTCGTCTGCCATAAAACCCTCTGTCGTTACCCGCTGATGCGGGAGAAATGCTTTGGCGATTGGATGGCCGGCGCTGATCTCCGGCATGTAGATTCGGTTCTGCCGATAAATCCCACACTACTTCCGCTTCGTTGCGCATCAGCCTGCGCATTCATCCAATCCCAAAACATTCCAGTTATTGCCGGGGTATTTATCCGCGCCCGGCGCGCGCTTTCCCGCTATTCCCCAACAGCAAGAAATCGCTTACTCTTTAATCTCCCCAACAGTAGAAAGGATATATTCATGCAAACCATGCGGACCGTGTGCCCTGACTGCGGAAGTGAGATGTTCAACCAGCCCGATGATTTTGACTTTGAGACAAATTTCACCGGCGTCAGTTGTGCTGACTGTGGTCGAGAAATCACTAAGGACGATGTTGTCAATCAGGCCACGGACACGGTCAAAAAACAGCTCGACGACATGCTCAGGAATTCCCTGAAAGGAACTGGCTGGAAGTTCGACTAATTTCAAAAGCTCCCCGAACTGAGTAAGAACCTCACTGGCGTCTACGTTAAGCAGTAGTGGCGCCGTTTTTTTATCTGCCATACACACCCCTCTGTTTGTTTACCGTCAGCCCCTCGTAAAGAGCTGCTGGTAAATCGCTTTGCCATAATTGCCGCTCTCCCTGAGCCCGCCTATGGTCCGACGCATGGTTTACTGTCGCGCCGTTCGACTGACCGAATCTCCACTTCGCCGCTGGCTAACTTCGCTCAGCTGTCGATGTTTCGTTTCGATGAGTTGATTATTAACTAATGGTTATTTTCAGTCAATAACCATTGGTTAATTATTTTACCGTTGGTTATTAAGGTTATGATTTATTGGTTAATTTAGTTCTGTTATGGATTTGTGCAGTACGTGCTATGCTGCAAAAAACATCAAAAAGGAGTGGTGAGATGGACTTGGATGAAGAAAGAGTGAACATGATGGTTCACGCCATGGGGCGGGCGGTCATGGAATTGTCACTGGCTGATTTACCCATGACCCAGCAAAACATCATCGACAAGCTGAAGCAGTACCGGAAGGAAACAGGAAACGTGATCGGCAAGGGAGTTAACAGGGATGCTGCGGAGTTGGTGAGGAAGGGGCAATAAAAAAGCCCGCACGGGCGGGCAGGTAGTGTTGCGATAGTTATTGTTATCAGCTTCAGGCTGGATAGTTATCGGCAGAATGGGGGATAGCTTTATGGGTGGGCAATAAAAACCCGGCGCAGTGGCCGGGTTGGGCTATAAATCAGAATTTTGAAATGTCGATGTTGTAGATCGCCATCCATGCCTCTGCGGGATAGGAGTTAAGCGGTACTGATTGGTAATGCGGGGTAAGAATTTCAACAGATAAGCTGTGATAACTGCAGTAGTTTGCCAGCATCTGCCAGCTATATTTTCCAGGAATAACGCTCTTTACATGCGCAATCGTGGCATGCCTAAACCCTTCACCTTTACTATGAACGTATTTGTTATGCTGCATGACGTGGTTACCGAAAGAGCCGCGTACAGACTTAAACTGGCCGTCTTTCTTTTCCAGCATCATCTGAGCGCGTTCTGCCGCTTCCGCCTGATCTGCCAGTTGGCGAAGAGCATCAGCGTATGTTTGTGGCACCATCTTATACCCGCCTGTTTTACGGATGGATGGAAGCACCTCGGAGGTAACCCACTTTTTAAAATGTTTTGCCTCTACTTTCTGCGATCCCATGACTGCATTATATAGCCCAGATTCATTAATAAGCGTCTGATTTGTATAGTTTCGTCCATTTTGCAGGGTTTGCTTTCTCTTTTCATCATCATCCAGTCTTTCTGTCATGTTACTGGTTTCAGCATACCCAAGAATATCTGCAACGTCCTTAGCAACAAACCACACTTCTGAATCATCGTCAGTCATAGTCCTGACGGCATTGCCGTTAAAATCAAATTCATTTAGAGCTACTGGATGACTCATCATTTCACCTAATAAAATTGGCATCCAATGCTTTACAGGGGAAAACGCTTGAGGTAATCTCCCCAATCGAGATCTCAAGAAAACATTCTAGCCGATGTTTTTTCAGCCCCTGGTAGCGTCAACTATCAGGGGCTTTCCGTTGTTGGCGAGCAGAAAACGATCACACAACAGCGGGATCCTACCCAGGCTAAACAGAAACTTCAACAAAATGATCAGCTTATAGCTGATTTTTTTCACACCTGTAATTCCATCCAATAAAAAAGGCCGCATCTCTGCGACCCCTCAAGCAACCATTCAAACCAGCCGCATCTTCGTCTTTACAGCAACACCGAGTACCAGAATATGCGACCGATTATCTCAACATCATCAATGTCAGCTTCTTCATCCGGATATGCGTCGCCGTTGTAGCTGCGAATGATTAGCTTGCCGCCCGGCTTCCGGTATAGCTGCTTAATGCGCTTGAGCTGCCCGCTACCGCCGTCTGCCTGACCAATGGCATACAGCTTACCGTCAACTATGCGCTTGTTGTTCGTGTCTACGGCTACCGTAGTGCCATCGGGAATGATCGGCTCCATGCTGTCACCTGTGGCCGGGAAGCAGAGAACTCCAGAACCGTCGGTGTTTGCCCCTACTCGGCGTAGTGTTGACTTGGAGAACCTGAGCTTAAAACCATTGTGATCTTCGCTGTGTACGCGTCCATCGCCACACGCAAATTCAATATCCTTAAGAAACGGCACTTCAACCTCGTCAGCAGGAAGCGGTGTGTTTTTGTCCCAAGCGTCAACAGTTCCCCACTCGGATTCCGGCGGGATAGAAGATTCCCTGTGCAGTTCAGGCTCAGGATCATTCCTTCCGTATTCCAGCCACTCAGGGCGAACCCCAAGCCAGCGGCTAAGTGCAAGGATATTGGTTTGGTCTGGTATTGCTGATGCGTTAAGCCACTTCCAGATCCCGGGCTCAGATACAGCAATCCCCTGGGACTTCATAGCTTCCCTGATCCTGCCAGCCTGCCCACGCCCACCCACGCCAGCATCAAGCAATGCAGCGCGAAGTCTCTTCGAAAACTCTTCTTTTAAATCGTCTTTTTTAACCATGTGTTAATTATCAATTAGAGTTGACATAACTGTCAGTTAAGATATAACCTTAACTCGTAGTTAATATAGTTAACGGGAAACACTATGAACCCAATGCAATTTGCAATCGAAGCTGTAGGCGGACAAACCGCAGCGGCACGCCTATGTGGTCTGTCGAATGTTGCTATTCACAAGTGGGTAAAGAACGCGGCATTGCCTCGCACCGAGTACACAGAGAAAACCAACTATTCACAGCTTTTGGCTGACGCATCAAAAGGGCAGTTTACGGCGGAGTGGCTACGTCAAGCCGCAAACCCCGATCGAACTAAACATGGATCACATGCCGCCTGAGGGCGGCCCTAACTAAAAATCACAGGAAGTATCGCAAATGGAAACCTTAACGACACGCAACAAAGCGGAGGCACGACGAATTGAGAGTTGGGTGCAGCGTCAAATCGCAGATCTGGGTACCGCCCGGATAGCCGAAGTAGCTGGCATCAACAAATCCACAGTCAGCCGGTGGCGGGAGAACCTGGTACCGAACATGTCGCTGCTGCTGGCCATCCTGATTTCTAACCGGGATGGAGTGAAGGGAGATTTTGAAGCATGAACGCAGAAAGGGCGAAAGCCGAGGTGCTGTAACACCAACGGCTTTCAGGTGGAATTAACTGGATCAATTCACAGGAGCAATTATGGCAAACACTGCCGAAGTAATCAATTTCCCTGTGCCTGACGTGGCACCTAAGGAGCCGCGCGTGGCAGATCTTGATGATGGCTATACGCGCATCGCCAATGAACTTCTGGAGGCTGTCATGCTGGCTGGATTGTCTCAGCATCAGCTGCTGGTCTTCATGGCAGTAATGCGCAAAACATACGGTTTCAACAAAAAGGCAGACTGGGTAAGCAATGATCAGTTATCTGCCCTGACCGGCATCCTCCCACACAAATGCTCTGCGGCTAAAAGTGCGTTAGTTAAGCGTGGGGTATTTACCCAAATCGGGCGAACTGTGGGGATTAACAAAGCGGTCAGCGAATGGGTGAAATTACCCAAATCAGGTAACGAAAATAAAGTTTACCTGAAAGAGGTAAATTTACCAGAATCAGGTAAGAAAAGTTTACCCGAATCAGGTAACGACACTTACCCAAATCAGGTAAACACAAAAGACAAACATACAAAAGACAATAAAGACAATATTAATAAACCCCCTAAATCCCCCAAACCGGCTTCGTTCGATCCGGCTGGTGTTGAGCTTCCTGAATGGCTGTCAGTTTCAGTCTGGAAGTCATGGGTCGATTATCGTCGCGACCTGAAGAAACCGATCAAGTCTCAGCAGACGGTTACCCAGGCCATCAACCTGCTCGAGCGTTGCAAGTGCAGCGGATATCAGCCTGAAGAAATCATCAACCAGAGCATTGCGAACGGCTGGCAGGGATTGTTTGAGCCGAAAGGCATCAAACAGCCAGCCCGCAATCAGACTCGCGTATCCGAGAACTTCGCTGGCAAGGACTATGGACAGACTGAAATTCCGTCATGGGCGAGGGACTGAGTATGGAACTGCTCGAAAAAATCGACGCTATCGAAAAAATGCTGGAAGTTCTCGGCAGGCCGCCAGAGCAACTCCCTAACTGCGAGATCGTCTGTGAAACGGTGCTTTGCGAGAAACACGGCGAATACGAACAGCGTAAACGCGTGCTTACCAGCAGTCTGATCAAGCTGCCGTCACCGCCGACTCGTTGTCCGGGCTGCCTGCGCGATGAGCTGACCTTCCTGTATGACGAGAAAAAGCGTTGGGAAGACCGCACGCGCCAGCAGAACGTCGATCGTCTGCTGCGCCAGCTCGAAATCCCTGAGCGCTTTGTAACGTGCACGCTGGAAAACTACCAGCCGGTAGGCAAAGAGTCAGAACGCGCGCTGCGGGTTTGCCAGGCGTATGCCGCGAAGTGGCCGGAGCGCCTGAAGCAGGGTGGCGGTCTGGTGATGTGCGGAAAGCCGGGTACCGGTAAAAACCATCTCGCCCTGGCGATCGCCCGCTACGTCATCGAGAACCACCAGAGCCCGGTAATTTTCACCACCGCGCTGAAGATTGCCCGTGAGTTCAAATCAACGTGGTCGAAAACAGCGACGCGCTGCGAGAACGATGTGATTTCGCACTTCACCACTCCGGACCTGTTGATCATCGATGAGGTAGGCGTCCAGTTCGGCAGCGAAGCCGAGAAGCTGATCATGTTCGAAATCATCAACACCCGGTACGAGCGGATGAAGCCGACCATCCTGATCAGCAACCAGACCAAAGAAGAACTGGCGGCGTTCGTGAGTGAGCGCGTTATTGACCGTATGAGCGACGGTGGCGGGTGCACGCTGTCATTCACCTGGGATTCTTACCGTTCAAAGGGGGCAGCGTGAAAGCATGCAGCGACGACTATGTCGTTATCAACCAGTATTCGAAAGGGGATGCAGCCTGGATAGAGCGCGTTGATACCGATGAAAAGCGAAAAGCACTTTACAAATCGAGTTGGGAAATAGCCGTAATCTCGCTCGCAATCGTTCGTGAATATGGGATCCGGAGGGTAGGCAATGACCATAACAATCCGTGAGCAGGTGCTGGCAGCCCTGCGCAACAACCCAGGGCTGAACAGCGTCAAGCTGGCCGAGCTTATCGGCATGGACACCAAAAAGATATCGGGAACGGTGAGCACGCTGCTGGCCGACGGCCTGATTAGCTGCGAAGGAAAATACGGCCAGCGCCTTTACAGCCTGACCAGTTACGGCATGCGCTTCGCCCCTGACACGATACCGGGCATGAAGCAGGGCAAGTCGAAGCTAATTCAGCGGACGGACACAAACGTGATCTGCCAGGAGTGCCGCAACAGCGCGGCGATGAGAAGGGTATTGATGGTTTGGGAGAGGGCAGGGGTATGAAAATTTTAAAACTGAGTCAGCAGGCAACAGTTTCTCGTCCGGTCGATTCGATTATCGGTTGGGAAGAGAAAACAATCTACGAGCCAGTTTTTGTTGTGGCTGAGCATATTGAGTCGTTTTTGTTTGCTGGAGTAAGCCACATCAAAATGACCTCGGGCGAAAAGATAGTTGTACGAGAAACACCTGAAGAAATTCTCGCGCTGCTTGGCGTCGGTGTTCAAACGGATAGCCTGAAAACATGGGGTGAAATTGCGCAGAAGGAGGCCGCCCAGTGAGCAACATCGACAAACGCGCATTACGTGAAGCGGCTGAACGTGCAGGACAAAATGACTGGGAGTACGTCTACACCAGCGACCTCAGCGCCCCAGGGCGGGGATATATCACAGTAGGCGGAGCAGAGGCTATCTACTGTCTGAATAAAGCCGCAGGGGGAGTGAAACAGTCGGAAAACGTATTGAGATATATCGCTGCAGCTAGCCCGGAAACAATGCTGGCGCTGCTGAATGAGATTGCTGAACTTGAGCAACGACATTGCGGAACAGCATTGCTTGAGCGAGAAGAAATGCACACCAAAACTCTGGGTAGGATGTTGGATGAGCTGGAAGAGTCCGAGCGGCTACGCTTTAAGTTCCAGGAAGCTAACTGCGAATTGTGCCAGAAGCTGGAAGCCGCAGAGAAGCGGATTGCTGAGCTGGAGCGTAAAGAACAGCACAGTGAACGCCAGTCAGTAATTGATGCGCTGGCTGGTTCTGGTGAGGAATGGAGTGATATCGAAGAATACATGCAGAAGTGGGACGCGGAACGCGCCTCCGCAGCCGGTAAAGGGGAGTAAGCATGAAATACGAAATCCCGGAATCAGAAGATATTGAATGGCAGCAGGATATGCTCCGTGAAATAGACAGCGCCCTTGATGTCTTGCGTGATGAACATGAGCACGCAGAGGTAGTGGAGGAAATCATCAATGATATCACCGCGAGAATAGCATCACTCCGCGCGTACTCTGGATACTGAGGACTAACCTATGAGCACTATTACCAGAGAATTCACCAAAGAGCAGTTACAGCAAATTATCGAAACTGACCACGTTCAATGCGGTGAGGCTTCGGCGCTGGCGCGTATCGCGCTGGCATCGCTCGAAGCGGAGCCTGTGGCTTACTCTCTGATATTCAGAAACATGGACGGCGTGCTGAATGATTATGTGAATGCAAATACCACATTTTCAACGATAGAAAAGGCACAGGCATACGGGAGAGGAGGTAACTATGTCAGACAGAATGACGGCTCCATGAAATGGGTTTCTGACCCATCGCTAGACCCGGTTGTTATTCCGCTATTCACCGCCCCGCCAGCGCCGGTATCTGTGCCTGATGAAGACTTGCTTCACATGGCAGCATCTGCGATAGAAGACCTGCTCAGTAACAAAGACAGGTCAGGTGCCGGGGTATGGGCTGACGTGCCTGCCAGGTTACGCCGCGCCGCCATGCTTCAGGGTGCCGCTGGCAACTCTCCGGTGATTCCGGATGGTTGGAAACTGGTGCCGGTTGAGCCGACAGAAGACATGATCGTCAATGGGTTTGAGTCAGAGCCAGATGAGAGCTTTAGCGATGAGAAAGAGTGGGCAACATACGACGCCATGAGCGGATGCCAGCAGGCTGCGCACCGGGCGAAGTTGTGCTGGGCGGCGATGATAGCGGCGTCACCTGCGTACAAAAAAAGTTAATCGTCAAGGCTAAAAAATAGGTATGCGGATTACATCACCGCATGCCTTTTTGCGTTGTATATTAGGGTCTCAATACTCATAGGGGATTAAATTATGTTCGTTGAAGTTACTGTGACTCACGTTCTAAACAAGGGTGTTGGTTTCTTTCCTCAGAGCCCGGCATATAAGCTCTATGTCAACGGTGACCATATCGTCAAACTCGCCAAACAAGAAGACGAGGCATGGACTGTTATGACCTTGTCAGATGGTGTTGTATACGCTATTTCAGAAACTCCATATGCAGTAGCTAATAAACTAAATGGCGGAGAAGACCGGTCAAAAGTGAGTCTTTGATTTCTTAAAATCAATCAGCCATAATCATGTCATCGGAGCCTGAACAACTCCGGTGACTTCTGCGCATTTAAGGGGACTTAAATGCGACCACAATCTGAACTCCTCACCTTGTCACAGATGCTTAACGGCACCTGCGATTTTCTGCATTCTGCGTTACCTCTCGGAGGTGGCGCATGAGTATCAAATTCTACCTGCGTGATGAGCAGGTTCGCCGCAACCTCATCGACTACATCAACAAGCAGCCTGTAAACGCAGATTTCCCGCTCGTGGTGAGTTTTGCCGACCCTAAGCGCACTCTTCCTCAGAATTCACTGTTCCACGCGCTTTGCGGCGATCTGGCAAAGCATCGCATTCAATGGGCTGGCTCTGCGTGGTCGCTTCCGTCGTGGAAATCAATTTTGGTTTCCGGTCACTCCATTGCCACTGGAGGGCAGGGGAAGGTTATTGCCGGACTTGAGGGAGAATTGGTGGCCATTCGCGAAAGCACCTCATCGATGGGGATCAAACGGATGAACAGCCTGATTGAGTACACCCAGGCTTTCGCCGTCAGCCAGAACATCCAACTTCGCGATGTCCGTTATCGTGGCGATTACTTTGGGAGGCTTGCATGAATAACCCTCTCGCACGCGTCATCACAAACGAAATCTTCCGCGTCCCGGCGCGCCGCCAGCGTAAGCCCGCGGTTAAGCCGTCCGACATCCCGACCTTGAAAGGCTACACCGCCCGCCTGGTGGATCAGAAATGGCTGCGTCTCGCGGCACGGAGGGCGCATGGCTAATTTATGCAAGGCGGCGCGCGGCCGCGAATGTCAGGTGCGGATCCCCGGCGTATGCAATGGCGACCCTGAAACATCTGTCTTGGCTCATATCCGCCTGGCGGGTCTATGCGGGACAGGAATCAAGCCGCCTGACCTGATTGCCACCATCGCATGCAGCAGTTGCCACGACGAGATTGATCGCCGCACCCGTCTGGTCGATGCGGAATATGCAAAAGAGTGCGCGCTGGAAGGCATGGCTCGCACGCAGGTCATCTGGCTTAAAGAGGGGCTCGTAAAAGCATGAATGAATACCGCATTAGCCTCCCATGGCCTCCGAGCAACAACCGCTACTACCGACATAACCGCGGGCGCACGCACATCAGCGCAGAAGGGCAGGCGTACCGCGACAGCGTCGCCAAAATCATCAAAGACTCAATGCTGGATATCGGCCTGGCAACGCCAGTGAAAATCCGTATCGAGTGTCACATGCCGGATCGCCGTCGTCGGGACCTGGACAATCTGCAAAAGGCAGCATTCGACGCGCTGACGAAATCCGGTTTCTGGATCGATGACCAGCAGGTTGATTACTACAGCGTGAAGAGAATGCCGATCGTCAAAGGCGGCAGGCTTGAACTGACCATCACAGAGCTGGAGGCCGCATGAGCACAGAAACCGAAATAGAACTGGGCAAGGTAGTCGCTTTCCCGTCAAAGAATAAAGACATGCAGGATGGGCTGGTCATTCAGCGAGAAGGCCAAAAGGTCATGTGTCTGCACTCGGCTGTATCGATAAACGGAAAAGAGCGAACGCTACGCTGCCGGAAATGCGAAACGCTAATCGATCCATTCGACTACCTGATGACGCTCTGCGACCAGGAGTCTCGCTACTGGGAAAACGTTAAGTATCTTCGCCGCGAGGAAAAACAGCGTCGCCAGAACATCGAGAAGCTCATTCAGATTGAGAAGAACGCCAAGTCCCGCATTCGCCGCGCCGGTGATAAGTCACCACTTCCTCTCTGGCAGAACGAGAGGGTGGACGAATGACACGTGACCAGATTATCCGGTACCAAGCCGAAAGCGTTAAGCGCGCCAACATGCCGCCAGTAGCAAAGCACAGCCAGACCAAAACCAACCAGCCACAAAAGGAAGCCGCATGAACAGTCAGCAACTGGAATACGTACGTCAGCAGCTCATTGTGGCGACCGCAGATCTGAGCGGGGCGACGAAAGGGCAGCTGGTAGCTTTCGCCGAGAACGCGCAGTTCACTGCGACGGCGCGCAGCCGGGGCCGAAAGAAAATCACCGATCCGGTCACCGGCCGCAAAGTTAACCCTGATGGACCGGCGATGAGTGGCAGCCAGTCCCGCGCTAAGGGTTCATCCATCGCGCTGGTTGGCCCGGTTGAGTTCGTAACCGCATCCTGGCGCCGCGCCGTCCTGTCGCTGGAAGACCACCAGAAGGCATGGCTGCTTTGGAACTACAGCGAGAATATCCGGTTCGAGTACCAGGTGGCGATAACCCAGTGGGCGTGGGCAGAGTTCCGGGAGCAGCTCGGCGCGAAGAGGGTGGCCGGCAAGACGATGGAGCGTCTGAAAAAGCTTATCTGGCTGGCGGCGCAGGACGTCAAAGCGGATCTGGCAGGGCGTGAGACGTACGAATATCAGGCGCTGGCAGAACTGGCTGGCGTTGCGAAATCCACTTGGACAGAAACCTATCTGCCTCACTGGATGGCTATGCGTAACAGCTTTAAGCGACTCGATAGCGGTGCGCTTATCTCAGTAACGCGATCACGTTCACAACAAAAGGCGACAAATTCACACGCAACTCTTGCAAAACCGAACTGAAACGCATATATTTCATGTAAATCTGATATCGTCGCCATAGCTTCGTAGGTCGACAAAAAATTAACAGCCTCGCCATCGTGCGGGGCTTTTTTATTTGCGGTACGCCGCACACAGAACCCACTGCCTGGGACCCTTCGGCCGACGAGCCGACATTGCCTTACCCCCATATTGCCCGCCTGTCGCGGGCTTTTTTATTTCAGGCTCCGGGAACCATCCTCGACATGCCTTCTTGTTAAATCGTCCCGAGGGCCTGACCCCTTTTAAACACACAGCCCCCGCTTTTAAGCCGGAGGTTAGAGACTATGAAAATGCATAACGATCCCCACTCCTGGACGGAGTTTATCGAACTACTCCACAGCTGGTGGCGTGGCGAAGCGCCGATGGGTGCCGTATTGCTATCGGTTGCCATGGCCGCATTGAGAATCGCTTACGGCGGTGGCGGCTGGAAGAAAATGCTCCTTGAGGGGGCAATCTGTGGAGCCCTGACCCTTACCGCTGTGTCAGCTCTTGATTACTTCAACCTCCCACAGTCCCTGTCGATCGCTATCGGTGGAGCGCTCGGGTTTGTTGGAGTAGAGCAGGTTAAGGTTATGGCTTCCAGGGTGTTTAATTCTCGCTTTGGAGGCGGTGATGCAAACCAGTGATAAAGGCATTGCCCTGATCAAGCAGTTCGAAGGCTGCAAGCTCACCGCGTATCAGGATAGCGTCGGAGTGTGGACGATCGGATACGGATGGACTCAGCCTGTCGACGGGAAACCAATCCGCGCCGGGATGACGATTAAGCAGGAAACAGCAGAACGTCTGCTGAAGACCGGACTGGTCAGCTACGAAAGCGACGTGTCCCGCCTGGTTAAGGTGGGGCTGACTCAAGGGCAGTTCGATGCTCTGGTGTCGTTCACGTATAACCTCGGAGCCCGGTCATTATCAACATCGACTCTTCTGCGCAAACTTAACGCTGGTGATTACACTGGCGCTGCCGAAGAGTTCCTGCGCTGGAATAAAGCCGGTGGCAAAGTCCTGACTGGGCTAACCCGTCGGCGTGAGGCGGAGCGTGCTCTGTTCATGTCGTGATTACCCTTGCTGATATTAAAGCCTCATGGCGTCTGATACTACTGGTGGCCGTCATTGCGGTAGTATCCGGGCTGTGTATCCTACTGGCAAACAGCCGATCTGACGTCGCTACGCTGAAAAGTGCAAACGACGTTCTGCGCAGTGACAACACCCTGCAGGGGACGGTTATTGCTGCTCAGGCTTTCAGCTTCAACCGGTTTAACCAAATGGCCGAAAGCGCCAGCCGACTAAATTCACTGATTGATGCCAGCTCCGATAAAACTGTTATCGAATATCGGGAGATCCTCCGCCGTGAAAAAACCTGTGATCTGCCTGTTCCTGCTGATGTCGCTGGTGGGCTGCTCAGCTACGCGGACAGTTTACGTGCCAGCGCAATGCACGCCGATTCCGGGAACGCTGACGCAGCCGGTGATAGCGCCACTACCCCCGGCACGCTGACGTATTGCCAGGCCGTTCTCTGGATCAAGCCACTACTGGCAGCCATTGAAAAAGCGAATAACCAGCTGGCTGGAATACGTGAAATAGAGAAAACCAGAGCCTCGCAATAGCGGGGCTTTTTTATGCCCGAATTTCACCGCGCACCGCAGCGCATTCAACCCACGTCGAACCATACCCTTTGAAATGAGCCTTTGAGGAAGTCAGTTAGTGCTGGCGAGCCTCGACGGGCTGATTTCCTATGCGGCAAAGGTTCATCTCAAAGAAAGGTATACGCTATGAATAATCCGTCAGTTATTCCGGCCTTCGACTTCCGCGAAATGGTTTTGCCATCCAACGGAAAGGTCATCACAACGTCCATGAAGATCGCCCGCTATTTCGGCAAGGCGCATAAAAACGTTCTTCGCACTATCAAGCGGCTGGAGTCTGATTGCTCCCCTGACTTTAACCGGCTCAATTTTGAGCCCGTTGAATACCTCGATAAAAAAGGCGAGATGCGCCTGATGTACAACATCACGAAAGATGGCTGGATGATGCTTGTAATGGGTTTCACTGGAAAGACGGCGACCGCGATTAAAGAGCAATACATCGCCGCCTTTAACTGGATGGCCGAGCAGCTAAACCGACGCATGGCGATGGGTGAAGAAATGCAACATCGCTACGCCATTAAAGAAACGCGCTCAAAGCTGAAAGGCACGATCGGCAGCCGGTTGATGAACGAGCGGAAGAAAGAGAAGCGCGTTCTGGAGCTCGAGCATGAGCACATCATGCAGGTACCGCAGCCGGAATTACTTATTGGCTGATCTCGGCATTACAGAAGCCCTTCACTGAGGGGCTTCGATAATGTCAACGTGAGGTAAGTATTATGGCAAAACCGGACTGGGGAGCACTGCAAGACCAGTTCCTCGCCGAGCATGCCAAAACAGGTATTTCCCCCAAAGACTGGTGCCAGGCTCAGGGACTGAATTACGCATCTGCGAAACGCTACATCAAAGTAACGTCGTATGGTGCGAAATCGCAGAAAGAAGCTGCGAAAAAAAATGCGAATTCGCAAAAGGCAGATCATGCGAAAAGGAGTGTAAAGCCAGAGCCTGAGGCGCAAAAAATAACTGCGTCAGAGTGCTCAACGCCTCCTCCTTCAGCGCCAGATGATTTCGGGCTTTCCGAACAGCAGATGATATTTGCACAGCACGTCGTTGATGGGAAAGCACGAGTAGATGCATATCGTCTGGCTGGGTACAAATGCGACGGCGAGAACGCTTACTTTGCTGCCAGTCAGATATACAGAAATATACAGGTTAGGCGCTATATTCACGCCATACGAAATGAGCGCCAAAAACGATACGCTGCAGAACTCGATGATGTGATCGGTCAGCTGACTGCAATCATCAACGCGGACCCTAACGAAATAGCTCAGTATCGACGCGTTAACTGCCGGTACTGCTGGGGGAACGAGCACAAATATCAGTGGCGGGATATTGCCGAGCAACTTGCCGCTGAGCGTAAAGCTGAGGCTGACGGCGCGCATCCTCCGGATACATCGGGAGGTATTGGGTTTGTCGACAACGGCGACCCAAACCCAGAATGCCCGCGCTGCAACGGTGAAGGCGTGGGAGAACCATTCTTTGCCGATACACGGGATCTGGAAGGGGATGCTCGCTATTTGCTGCATGGCGTCAAGCTGAGCAAGTTTGGGATAGAGATTCTTACTGCCGACAAAGATGCTGCCCGTCGCGAACTGGCTAAGTTGCTAATCGCAAGGGATGGATCAGGAGGAGGCAATAATAATGACCTGTCACGCAAACTTATCGAGCTTGAAATTCGTAAACGCGCAGCGGAAGCAGAGCGCATAGAACAGGAAAATGCCTCTAAGAAAGCACCTGGCAAGCCGGGTGAAAAGCCAACGATAGTTATCAACCTTGTGAATTCACCAGATGCCGAATGAATACACTATTGAGTTTTTGCCTTTCCATGAAGGGCAAAAGAAGATTCATCGGTCAAAGGCTAAGAGGAAGGTAATTCGCGCTGGCCGACGTTTTGGTAAAACCACCATGCTGGAACAGGCGGGTGGGAACTGGGCGGCTAAGCAGATGCGCGTCGGCTGGTTCGCTCCATCGTATAAAATCCTGCTGCCGTCCTTTAAGGCTATCCGTGACCTTTTAAAACCAATCACTACCAGCTCGAGCAAGACAGACTCAATTATTGAGACTATCGGCGGCGGATTGGTTGAGTTCTGGACTCTCGATAACCCAGATGCAGGTCGTTCCCGTAAATATCACAAAGTTATCATTGACGAGGGGAGCCTCGTTAAAAAGGGTATGCGTGATATCTGGGAGCAGGCGATAGAGCCAACGCTACTTGACTATGACGGTGATGCTGTCATGGCTGGCACGCCAAAGGGTGTGGATGATGAGAACTTTTTCTATCAGGCCTGTAACGATAAGGATATGGGTTGGGAGGAACATCATGCACCAACGGCAGCCAACCCAACCATTAACCCTGAGGCGCTGGCGAGAATCATCGAAGGTCGCCCTCCGATGGTTGTCCAGCAGGAATACAACGCCGAGTTCGTAGACTGGCGCGGGCAAAACTTCTTCAAGCTCGACTGGCTTCTGGAGAATGGCGAGCCAGTTGATTATCCATATTCATGCGACACTGTTTATGGGGTTGTCGACTGTGCGCAAAAAGGACAACTGCATAACGATGGATCGGCGTGCATTTGGTTTGCCCTGATCAACGTACCAACGCCCCACCTCGTGATACTCGACTGGGACATCATCCAGATAGATGGATATTTCCTGAAAGATATAGTTCCTCAGTGGATCGGCAAAGCAAGACAGCTAAGCGAAATATGCCTTGCGAGAATGGGATGCACCGGTTTGTTTATCGAAGATAAGGCAACTGGCATCACGTTACTTCAACAGGGTTCCAATGAGGGATGGAACGTTCACCCGATTGATGGGGATTTAACGTCCCTTCCTAAAGAGTCACGAGCCATCAATATCTCTGGTTATGTTGCATCGGGGAAGGTTCGAATTTCCAAGTATGCATTTGAAAAAATAACCGAATACAAACAGTCAAAGAAAAATCACCTGTTATTCCAGGTCCTGAAATTCATCATTGGTGAAGAGGACCAGGATGATGATCTTTTCGACTGTTTCAACTATGGCGTTGCTATCGGGCTCGGTAACGGCGACGGCTTCTGACGAGAGAACCAATGAACGAAGACGATTTCGAAATCGGCAGCTGCTCTCACTCAGAGTTGATGGCATTGCTGGACAGCGACGACATCCAGCCCGGCTCTACGGCTGGCTATCAGACCTGCAAAACGGTTTACCTCTACCACCCGCTGGGCGGGAAGATGGTGGATCGCCCGATTAAAATGGCGATGAATGAGCCGCGCACCGTGCATGTTGCCCAGTCGTACGGCCTTGAACAGCGCCTGCGCGACGCGTTCGAGCGAGAATGGAAAGCGATGGGTGCGAACCAGCACATCGCCAATGCCGCGCGCATCGCCCGAATTTACGGCGTATCAGCGATCGCCATGCTGGTGGATAACCAGGAGCCGAATGAATCGCTGGATTACCGCACGCTGTACAAGCACAACGTCAGCTTTAACATCCTGGACCCGCTGAACACCGCCGGCAGTATCGTGCTGAATCAGGACCCGAACGCCCAGGACTTCCAGAAAGTCGACGGAATCCGGGTTGCTGGCAAGCCGTATCACAAATCGCGCTGTGTCGTCGTGCAGAACGAGGACCCGATTTACCTCGCATACAACCCGGCGGCGTTCGGCTTCACGGGGCGCAGCGTGTACCAGCGAGCGCTCTACCCGCTGAAGTCTTTCATCCAGACCATGCGCACCGACGATATGGTTGCGGTGAAAGGCGGCCTGCTGGTGACGAAAATTAAGGGTCCAAGCTCCGTCGTCAACAACATGATGCAGAAGCTCAGCGGCATCAAGCGCATGATGCTGAAGCGCGGGAAGACGGGAGAGGTCCTGCAGATCGGCGAGAGCGACAATATCGAGTCAATCGACCTGAGCAACCTGGAAAAGCCTCTCGACTCTGCGCGTAAGCACATTCTCGAGAACGTGGCCGCCGCCGCCGACATGCCAGCGATCATCCTCAACTCTGAGACATTCGCCCAGGGCTTCGGTGAAGGTACTGAAGATGCCCGCGCCGTGGCGGTGTACATCGACAACATCCGCGAGTGGCTGGACCAGCTTTATGCGTTCTTCATCCGCGTGTGCCAGTACCGCGCCTGGAGTATTGAGTTCTTCCAGTCTCTGCGTGCTGACTTCCCGGAGCTGAAAAACACCTACAGCGTGTATTTCGCGAGTTGGATAAACAACTTCGAGTATCGCTGGCCGTCCTCCCTGAAAGAGCCGGAAAGCGAGAAGGTGAAGGTCGACGAGACGCGCTTTAAGGCGATCGTCAGCATGCTGGAAGTGGTGCTGCCGCAGCTTACTGCTGACCCCGAAAACCGGGCGACTCTGATCGAGTGGGCGTGTGAAAACGCCAACGCCAACGAGAACCTATTCCCTCAGCGGCTTAATCTCGATTACGACTCGCTGAAGGAAAACCCACCGCCGGAGCCGCCGAAAGCTGAAGAGCCTGGCGGCGGGATGATGCTATGAACACTTTCACCAGAACAGTGAGAGATGCGGTGAAGTTCTTTCTCCGCAACGGCTACTCGTCCCGGGAAGAGCTGGAACGCTGGCAGGCGATTATCCGCCAGGCCGCCGAAAGCGAAACAGCCGATGACTACATGGCGATGGTCACCCGCAACCTGACGAAGGCATACGACCTGCAGGTTGGGCGTGCTGGCGCGCTGAAGCGCCACCAGGGCATGTCCCGGTTCACGCTCAACTACCTTGAGCCGAAGCTGAGGACGGAGCTCGACAGGCGGATCCTCGCCAGCGCCGACCTAATCCAGCTCAACCGCAAAAAAGCCATCGACACTACACTGTCGCGGTTTAGCGGCTGGGCCAGCAGCATTCCCTCAGCCGACAGCATCGCGCTGACCGGTATTCAGGGAACGATGCGGGAGACGGCAGCGCACATTCAGAAGGCCGCCGAGAAGGTCGACTATGAAGTGCGCCGGGTGATGATCGACCAGAACCATAAGCTGATAGCCAACATCGACAACGTGATCGCAACCAGCAATAACGCGATTGCAGCGATATGGCACAGCCACTGGCGGCGTCCGGGTTATGACTTCCGCGAGGACCACAAGGAACGCGATCAGCTGTATTACCTGATTCGCGGGAACTGGGCGCAAAAAAACGGGTACGTGAAAGCAGGTCCTGCCGGTTACCTGGACGAAATCACTCAGCCAGGCGAAGAGGTTTTTTGCCAGTGCTACGTGACATACGTCTACAACCTCCGAAGCATTCCTGAATACATGCTGACCCAGAAGGGGCAGAAGTTCATGGAGTCGATGAAGAAAGCAGCATAGGAGCATTAAAACGTGGCTATTTTTGGCAGCGGGATAATGTTCCGTCAGGGTAAGTTCGTCTTCCTGATCCAGCGCTCGGATGATGGTACGTGGTGCCCGCCTGGCGGTACGGTAGAGCCGGGCGAGCTGGCTATTGATGCCGCGCGCCGCGAGTTGCTGGAAGAGGTGGGCTATCAGTACGATGGCCCGCTGACCCCGCACAGCGTATACGGCGATTATCTGACGTTTCGCGCCGAGGTGCCGGAGAGGTTCGAGGCGAAGCTTAACGACGAATCGCTGGCCGCAGGATGGTTTCACATCGACGATCTGCCCAAGCCGCTTCATCAGCCATTCGCTGAGATGCTGGCGCAGCAGGCGCTCAATGAAACCGAGGTGGCCGCGCTCATCGCTGACGGGACGCTAAGCAGCCCGCAATTCTTTATCAACATGTGGATGTTCGCCATCAGGGTAACCGGAACGGGGGTTACCTGGCGCTCTGCAGATCAGGAGATGACATTCCGTAACCCGGACGATTATCTCACCCCCGAATTTCTCCAGAGGGTAGCCGGTGTACCACTTATCTGGCTTCACCCCAAAAAAAGAACACTTGATAGCGACGAGTTCGCAAAGCGCGTTATTGGCACCCTGACAAATGCTTGGGTAGCCGATAAGGGCGAAGTGTGGGCTGTTGCGCGCGTGTACGACGCCGAAGCTGCTGAAATTATGGCAACAAGGCAATTAAGCACCTCGCCAACTGTGAAGTTCTCAGAGGTAGCTCAATCAATCAATGTCGACGGTCAGCCTCTACTGGTGGAGCCATCCCCCGAGCTGCTCGACCACGTTGCAATTTGTGAACAGGGCGTATGGGACAAGCTCCTTGCCCCTACTGGTGTTAAATCTGATTCCATTCCAAACGAGGCTGAAAAGATGGACGAGGAAAAAATCGTAGCGCTAATCAATAAGGCGATTGACGCACGCATGGCTAAGGCTGACTCAGAAGCAGCAGACCTGAAAGCCAAGGCCGATGCCGAAGAAGCAGCCAAGAAAGAAAAGGCTGATGCTGAGGCAAAAGAGGCCGAAGAGGCGAAAGCCAAAGCTGACGCGGAAGAGAAAGCCGCGAAAGAAAAAGCAGACGCCGAAGCCAAAGAGAAGGCCGACGCGGAAGAGGCAGAATGTATGGCGAAAGAAAAAGCTGACTCTCAGCTGCGCCAGGAGATCGCCGACCTGCGCTCCCGCATCCCAACCGAGTTGAGTGATGAAGAGCGTAACGAAGTCGCCGACGCACAGGTGAAGGCTGATAGCGTGTTCTCCTGCTTCGGCAAGCGCGCGCCGGTTCCGCTGTCTGGTGAAAAGCCGCTGGCATATCGCCGCCGCCTGATGATCCAGCTGCAGGAGCATTCGCCTGACTTCAAAACCGTCGACTTGTCCTCCATTGCTGACTCAGCCCTGCTGAGCGTGGCCGAGAAGACGATCTACGCCGACGCGCAGAAATCGGCAAGCCTGTCTGTTGGCCCTGGCATGCTGCGCGAAATTAAACGCGCTGATGCGACCGGTCGCCAGATCAGCACCTTCGAAGGCGATCCTGCTGCCACCTGGGCTCCGTTCCAGTCCGGCAAGCGTCAGGTCACCAGTTTCAACAACCAGGCTTAACGGGAGCTCTCAAGCATGGCTAATTTATCTCTTAACCCGATGGCAACCACGAACGCGCTGGGTTCCTTCGGTGTGCAGTCCGACGGTTATATCCAGGGCGTGGCGCTCGATGACCCGGCCAACCGCTTTAATCTGGCGGCGGGCACTGTGGCGGCAACCGAAACCAAACCTCTGTGGGGCGGCTTGCCGGTTGCTGAGCTTCTGCCTGGCACCAGTTCAAGCCCGCGCGGTTCTTACATCCGTCGCGCTGTGTCTGTTGCCGAGCTGGAAGGCTTCACTGTCTTCAATCAGGCTCACAACGGCCTGACCACACCTCAGTCTCCGGTTCCGCTGTACGCATCAGGCATGAGCGTTTCTTACTACCGCCTGGGCTCTAACATGCGCGTTCCGCTGAAGGCATCTGCGCAGGTTGTCGCGCTGGGCACCTCTGGCGCTTCAGTGAAAACTCCGCTGGCCTGGGACTTCGTGAACAACCAGATCACCACTGCGGCGGCGGCCGGTTTCGCTGGTTCTGATATTGCGACAACTGCTGTGACCTATGCCAATGGCGTGGCGACGGCGACAACCGCATCAGCGCACGGCCTTACTGCTGGTCAGTACGTGAAAATCAGCGGCGTTGCCCCTGCGGCGTACAACGGCACTGTGGTAGTGCTGTCTGTTCCGAGCTCAACGACCTTCACCTACGCCCCGGCAACTGCACCAGGCGGCGCTGCAACCACGCAGGGCACCATCGGCGCAGTTACGCTTTCCGACATCACGCTGCCGGTAAAAGTGCTCGCCATCGAATCAGGCAACTCCAAGACTGTCAGCTATGACAGCGCGACGGGCTTCCTGACCTGGAATAACACCGACAGCTGCGCGCTGGTCTTACTTTAATCGGGAGCTGAATTAAATGGCTGCAATTACCCCCAGCTACACCATCGTCAATCCGTCGTACATCGCGCCGGAGATGATCATTGGTTACCAGCAGGCGTCAGGTGCGTTTGAAACCATCGCCAGCGGTAACCCGCAAGTCCGTCTCGGCGTAGGCGATCAGTACGTCTACATGCGCCGCCTGGACATTCGCACCCAGACCACTTCCAGCCAGTCCGGTAACGGTAACCAGCTGCCGAGCGTGGCGCTTGATGCGAAGATGATTTCAACCCCAACCTACCTGTTCCGCTGCCGTGGTATCTACGATCACCATGATATGGCCGCTGCCGGTAACTGGAACTTTGCACTGCCGGAAGCGCAGCGCCTGGGCATGCGTCAGGGCATTTTCCAGCAGCTGCGCTCTGCTCTGCTGTACGGCATGAACCCTGCTGGCGGTGAAGGCCTGCTGAACACCGCTGGTGCGACCACCGAGTCCCTGCCTCCGGACAGCAACGGCAATACCACTGTGCTGACCTATGACCACGGCCAGATGGCGGTATATCTGCTGGGTCACGTACAGGCCGCACTGACCCGTACCATGCAGCTGGGCCGCCAGCAGCGCGTCGTTATCCTGGGTCCGCAGCGCGTTCTCGGTGCCATGGAGATTCAGCAGATCGTTCAGCTGACTTCTTACCAGCGTCCTGGTGGTGGTACTGACACCGTCGGCGGCACGGTGAAGGAAGTGCTGAAAGGCGCAAACGTCCAGGTTGACTGGGTGTATGACGATACCCTGATCGGCGCTGGCGCTGGCGGTACCGACGCGGTGGTGATCACCATCCCTGAGGTCGAAGTGCCGATGGTCAACTCTACCGTGAACACCAACGAATTCGCCAAGCTGACCCCGTCTCTTGCCGCGAACGCGCTGATGTTTACCGACATGGCCGCGCCGCGCGAGATTCCGACGCCGATCGCTGGTGGCGCCATCGATGTTCTGTCCGAAATGCGTTCAACCGCAGGCTGGGCAGTTCGTCCGGAAGCAATCACCATCCTGTCCATGGCGTACAGCGCCTGATCCATTCTTTGAAGTGGTTAAGCCTCTGCCGGGGAAACTCAGCAGGGGCTTTTTTACGAGGGTAACCAATGAAACTCTATATCGCTAACACCACCAAGCAGCGCCAGATTTTTGCATATCGCAAACTGGAGACCGGCCGCCTTATTCAGATCCCGATTAACCACGGAGATCAGATGATGGTGCTGGATGGCTCAACTGAAGAAGTTGACGCAGTGGTGCAGCATCACCAGGTTTACGGTCTGGTTGACTCGACGAAAATCGACCAGAGCCAGGCGTTTGTCGGATTGTGCTACAGCCTGAACAAGCCTGTATCAGCGTCGGTAATCGAAAAAGCAATCCGTGATAACGATATTCACCTGACCCGTGGCGCCCACGGCCGCCGCCAGGCATCTGTAGCGGCTCTGGATAGTTCTCTGCGCGAAAGCGGTACCGGCTATTCCGGCGAAATGGAAGTCAGCGCTGAGCAGGCCAGAGGCCGTGGTGAAAGCGACGAAATTCAGGTCGTTAACGAGACGATTGTTACTCCGAAAGCCGGGAATAAGAAAAAATGAGCGTAAATCTGGCTGCATTCATCATATTCGTTCGCACAGATATGGGCGTAACCGCCAGCCAGGTTCCTTATGACTCTCCGTCCTTTGTTGTTGCGTATAACGCGGCCGTGGAATGGGTGAACCGGGATATTGAACTGGTTATGCCCAATCTGTATGAGGTTGCCGTTTACAATCTTGGCGCATCGTTTCTGGTCAACTACGGTACTGAGTCGGTATTTGCTGAATTCAGAAAAGAGTATGGCCTGAACAATTTCAAGGCTGGCGTGATTACTGGTGCCGGGGATAACTCAACCAGCGCTCAGCGCCTGGTGCCGGACTTCTTCAAAGACCTGTCACTGGCTGACCTGCAGATGCTGCAGGACCCATGGGGCCGACGGTACCTGATGATTGCCCAGCAGTTCGGCAGTTTGTGGGGTCTGTCATGATCACCTTCCATCTTGGGGTGATTGACGTCCCGTATGAGGACGAGAACACCACGACCGGAGACGTCGCCGAGTATCTGGAGGAAAAGTACCAGATCATGCAGACGTTTTTCGACAGGTACAGCAACGACATCGCTGATTTGATGGCAAAGGACATGGCGGAACAACTGGAAAACTTGATTGCAGGCTTCCCGCCACAGAGTGACCCTTTTCGACAATCAATGTCACAGATCCATGACCTGTTCGTCGGATTCCTCGACAACGCCGAAATGAACGGATTGCCTGGAGTGCCAACGAAGCGCGCGCTGGAGGGTATTTCGAAGCGATTCAAGAGCGGAAAAGGGCCGAAACCTCGCCCTTCATTCATTGATACCGGAACCTACCAAGGGGCGATGTGCGCCTGGGTGAGCGGGGTGCTAAATGCCTTCCCTGGATGAGTTGCAGCAAACTGCAAAAACCGAGCTTAACGCCACGCTGACGCAGGGTCTTGATGACCTGAGTCGCTTTCAGGTGGTCACGTTCACGAAGTATATCCGCAAGGTGCTACCCCTCGATGGCTTCGTCTTCTGGGTGAAGGCTTCTGTTCTGTCGGACGACCCCAGCAGCGAGCCCGATACGGTGAACGTTAAGGGCTATCTGCACCTGACGACCGAAACCATTCAGGACGATGAGCAGCTTTACGACCGGAACGTCGTGACGTTTACCGCGCAGGCGGACATCGACCCGTTCAATGATATCGGATCTAATGTCCTGTATATCGGGGAATTCTTTGGCCTCCAGTTTTCCTTCTCCCGGCGCACCGGGCTGAACGAACCGGCCAACCTCTACCACTACACAGGGGAGGCAATATTCCCCTACATGCGATCGCAGATCATCAACTCTGCCGATGATATCGACCTGTCGGATGTTGTGGTTTCGAGCTCATTGCCGGTATGGCTGGCGTTGAGCCAGTACATGCCAATGTTCCCGGCCATGCTGTCGACGCAGAACCTGTCTCCTCCGTACGCAACGGTGAAGTGCAGCAACACCGCGCCGATTGCCGGGAACTTTTATCTCGATGAGCAGCAGAACCAGTATCAGCTGGTTTCCGAGGATGTGACGATCTCCATCACTGGCCTGCGCAATGCCGGGGTTGAAGATTTCCTGAGGTACGTACAGCAGTACACGCTCGGAGATGACGCGGAAATGGGCGTGATGAATATCCCGGTCGTTCAGGACGAGCGCGTCACGCAGAACGAGCTGAACATCATCGCCATGAGAAAAACCATTAAGTTCAAAGTCAACTATTACCAGCAGCGCATGCGTAACGTCGCGCGCAGGCTGATCACGTCAGCGATTCCGTCCATTTACCCGGAGAAATAAATAAATGGCAATTGTTAACATTAACGTCTCGGTGACAAACCCACCGAAGCCCTCTCAGCTGCTCAAATCCGGCGCGATGATCTCCATGGGCGGAACAACCCTGGCGGCAGGTGAGTATCAACTCCTGACGACCAAAGACGATCTGAAGGCGATTACCTCACCGGCTAAAACCATTTCAACGATCACCTGGGCAACCGGCGTCGTTACTGTGACCCTCTCGGCAGCGCATGGCTGGAATGTTGGAGACACTATCCCGCTGGTCGTCTCTGGCGTTACTCCAGCAGCGTATAACCGCGCCGTAACCGCCACTGTGACCACTTCCACCGCCTTCACTTATCCGCTGGTGACTGACCCCGGCACGGCAACAGTTATGGGTACGGTGAAAACCGTAGCGGCAAACGAAATCATCGAGATGAATACCACGTTCTGGTCCCAGGGAACTACCCGCGCGGTCTACGTGCTGGAGCTGGGCGACGTGTCTGTTGCTGCTGCTGTTGCTGCACTGGCCGACTTCATCGATGAGGATATCTCTCTGGGCAACACCTACCAGAAATTCTTCTCGTATCTGGTGCCGCGCGAGTGGGATGGCGAGCCGACGTTTAAAACCCTGACTGGCCTGTATACCAGTCCAGCGTCACTGGTGTATTTCTTTGTCACCACCACGATCGCCACCTACCCGGCGTGGGTCGCCACCAAAAACAAATCTGTGTTTGCGGGAGTGGAGTCAACAAACATCCCAGCAGGCGAGTTTTCCATGGCGTTCCCGTTCCAGTCCTCTCTGGTAAACGACCCTGGCTCGTCAAACATGGTACCGCCGATGGCGTACCGATTTGGTTACGGGGTTACAGAGTATCCGGTCGAAGGTAATGGCACGCTGCTTAAACAGCTCCAGGACAACAGCATCAACTACGTCGGCACCGCCGCGGAAGGTGGGCTGAGCAACAAAATGCTGGTGGCAGGCCACATGCTGGACGGCAATCCGTTCAACTACTGGTACTCAGTAGCATGGACTGCAATCAACCTCGAGCTCGACCTGGCCAACGAAATCATCAACGGGTCAAACACCACTGTTAACCCGCTGTACTACGAGCAGAACGGTATCGACCGCCTGCAGCGCCGCGCGCTGAAGACGCTGCGCAACGGAATCAGCTACGGCCTGATCCTCGGGCGCGTGATTGGTACCGGCCTGACGCAGCAGGACTTCAACACCGAATACGAGAAAGGCACGTATGCCGGTAACGCGGTGATCAACGCCGTGCCGTTCGCGAATTACACCAGCCTGAATCCGTCCGATTACGCCGCTGGAAAATACGCTGGCCTGAGCGCTGTAATGACGCCGCGCCGCGGCTTCGAATCCATCACGTTTAACGTGAACGTAACCAACTTTGTAGGGGCGTAAAAAATGGCAAACCCATTAGTACCGCAGGGATTCCTTAATCGTGTGCGCGGCGCAGTGTCGGTAACTGACGTGCCTGCGCTGAACATCACCGCCTCTTATCTTGGCAAGGATGGAATCAGTATGCGGCCTGACGGCGCGGCTACAGATATCCTCCCGACAATGACCGGCACTGTAGGCAGCCAGGCGCCATATCAGCAGGTGACCGTCACCGTCCATCTGCTGCGCACCCAGGGGTTAAGCGACAGCTACAAAAACCGCTTTGCCACCGATACGGCACTGGGCGAGGTGGTGATCACCCCTGACGCGAACACGCTCAGCAATTTCACCGTGCTGAACGCTTACCTGGTGAACTTCAACGAGCTGCCTTTTACCGGTATGGATGCCGGGTACGTGGTGACCATCAGCGGTTATATCCTGGCTAACGACAATATGTGGGTCTGATTGTGAAAATAGACAAAAAGCTCAACCTGGTAACAAACATCACCCGGGAAGACGGGTCAATCGTGTACCTGCATGTGACCCCGTTCCCGTATGAGGTGGTGGAAGAGCACTGTCTGCTGCTGGGCAACCTGTTCACCAACTTCATCTCACAGGTCGGCGGCCTGGGCGCGGCGCGAGTTGCGGCAATGATGCTTCGCAAAAAGCTCAAGCGTGAGCAGGATCTGAGCGCTGAGCAGGGGCAACAGGGGCCGACTATCGTCGACGAGATCCAACGCCTTACATCCGTTATCTGGAACGATGGCGGGGCATGGAAAACAACCTCTTTTGATGCCGCCATGAAGCAGGGGATCATTTCTCCAGATGAATACCGCGAAGTCGAAGGCGAGGTGGTTTTTTTTATGGTTTCCTCTGCCATTCAGAAGGCTCAACTGATTGCGCCGACGGTGGGGTCAGTGATCGGTATGTACGGTGGGCGACTCGAATCATTGAGCGTTACGGCGTTTCGCGATTCGTTGCAGACGTCGAATCCTCCTGGCGATACCCAGATCCAGAATGCCCAGCAGGAAACGTCATATATACCCTCCTAGACTGGGCGTCGAATGAGGGATTCTGGCGGGTAATCAGGGAAATCACCGGCGAAGAGTTCGCCAGCCCGGCGCAGTACCGCCAGCGATACATCATTTCCGCGCTAAAAGACAGGGGTTCCTTCAATGGTGGCTAAGTCTATTGTCGATATTGACGTAAATGACGACAAGTTTGTCTCATTTATGGATAAGTTTAAAGAATATCAGGCTGCACTTGAGGACCTTCCTGAAGCATGGCGCGGGCTGGCGCATGGCGCCACTGATGCCACCAAAGAGACGGCGAAAGCGAAAACAGAGGGTGACCTTCTGGCTAAAGCTTTTTCGGAGGGGGCAAGCGCGATTCTGTCGATAAACAGCGGACTTGAGCGGCTTACCGACAGCCTGGACCGGGCGAATAAAAGTCAGGAAGACTTCAACAAGAAAACCCGCTCATCAAAGGGTTTTTTGAGTGATGCCTCGAAGGACGCGAAATCGCTGGCCGGGCACATCAGGGATGCAACCACAAGCCTGCTGTCATGGGGTGGCATTGTCGGCCTGTTCACTGGCGTGCTGGGCGTCGGTGGTCTTTTCGGGCTTAACCGCCTGGCGGCCACAACCGGTTCTCAGAGGTTCACTTCTCTGGGGATCGGGACGAGCATTGGCGCGCTGGATTCGACAGCCATTAACTACCAGAAAGCGCTTGGCAACCCAACGGGAACGCTGGGCGCTATCCGAGACAGCCAGATGGATCTGTCAAAGCGCTGGACATTCCAGGCTATGGGCATCAACAACCCAGACCAGGACCCGGCCAAACTCCTGCCGCAGATGATTCGCAATGCGCGAGACATTTTTGTCAAAAACGGCAGCACCCTGCAGGGTGCCAACGCCTACGGCCTGACGAACTTCTTCAGCCTGGATGACCTGAATCGCTTTAAAAATATGAGCGATGAAGAAATCGATGCGATGGAGCGCCGGGCGCAGAAGGATGCGAAGTTACTGCAGATCACCGATCAGCAGGCGCGGCAGTGGCAGGATTTCAACGTCCAGTTGGATTACAGCGGGCAGAGCATCCGTAATACGTTTGTGCGCGGGCTCGGTCCGTTAACCCCGCAGCTTAGCAAGCTTTCTGATGCGCTGGCTGGTGCCATTGATACGGTGCTGCAGTCGCCAGAACTCGGTAAGTGGATTGACGGGCTGGCGGGAGGCATAGAGCGCTTCGGGAAATACCTCGCATCGCCAGAGTTCACCAAAGATGTTGATGATTTTATGGATGGCCTGCGCAGGCTAGGACAGTCGATAGGTAGAGTAATTGACCTATTCACTGGTAAAACTAGCGTGAGTGAATTCATGGGTGGAGAGGCGCCTTTGGCCGACGATCCGTCCAAGTCTCCTTCGGAGAACATGAACGATAGATACAGGCGATATGAAGCACAGCAAAAATCAAAACCGTATGACCAATATTTCGAAGAGGCGGCAAAAAAATACAACGTTGATCCAAAGTGGCTGAAGTCCATAGCCGCAGCAGAATCCTCATGGGACCAGAATGCTGTCTCCAGCGCTGGAGCTAAAGGTTTAATGCAGGTTATGCCTTCCAACTTCAGGGATGGCGAAAAACCATTTGACCCTCACGACAACATTATGGCAGGAGCGCGAGTTTTCTCATGGGCCATGCAACAGTCTGGCGGTGATTTTGACGAGGCGCTTCGTTATTACAACGGAGGGGTTCGTCGTGGAAGCGCTGAGAATGTCGCCTACCCTGGGCGAGTAAGAGAGCAATATGAAGCAATGTATGGTTCTCAGAAAAAACAGGCAATAGAAAACGGCAGCGACAATTCAGAGGTTGCCAAAAACACGAACAAGACTAACCAACTACTGCAACAGATTGTTGACAGAGGGCTTACTGGGAACGGCTCTGGAATGGTCGTTTACAACAACACTGGCGGTAATGCCGTTGTTTCCAGTTCTCAACTCGGAGTTCGATGATAATGGCATTTACTCGCGAGCTATACCGGCTTGGCTTCGAAATATCCCCGGTTATCCTCTGCAATGGAGTTGCGGAGGCTATCCCCGGCGGTATGCTGCCCATAGTGGCGCTCACCCAAAGCGCCAGCTTTGTGACCGGGCTGATTGGTGGGGCAATCAACCTTACCGATCTGGATAAATATTTCTGTCACTGGCGGCCTGTTCTGGGCGCGACAATGGTCGACTATGACATTGCTAAATACCCATTTGCTAACCAGACTGTCGCGGCCAACGCGCTTCTGGCGCAGCCGTTGAGGGTCAGCCTGATGATGGACGCGCCGGTGAACGAGAATACCGGTGCCATGACCAAACTGGTAACACTGAGCGCGCTGCAGGCAGTGCTTCAGGCGCATGCCAATCTGGGCGGGACTTACATCGTGGCTACGCCGTCCATCATCTACAACAACTGCATTCTGAAAACTGTTAAGGACAGCTCAACCGGTAATGATCCGCTCCCTCAGCGGTCATGGCTCTGGGATTTCGAGCAGCCGCTTATTACCACCACTGATGCTGACAGAGCAGTTACCAACTTCCTTAAGAGAATAGATGCCGGGGATCCTAATAAAACACCATCATGGACAAACACGGCATCAGCTCTTGGCAATACCGCCCTGGGTGGATCGGTAGCAAGTAGTGCGGAGGGCGTAATTGGGCTGATAGGTAAACTCCAGGGGGCGTTCGGGATATGAGCACCGTCAATTATCCATTTACTGGAAGAGAGCAGCGTAGCGTGACGTTCTCGCCAATTCTTGACGGGAACGTTTATACCTGTCAGATGAAGTGGAACATCGCCGCACAGCGTTGGTACCTGCTGATCACTGATAGTTCTGACAACACGGTCATGAATACCGCCGTCGTAGGCTCAACATCTACTGGGGGGATAAACCTTTTAAGTGGAGTTTTCTCATCGACGACCATGATCTGGCGCGAAAAGAACGGGCAGATTGAGGTAACGAGCTGATGCGTTATTACGAAATAAACATTCTTGATAGCAATGATAAAGTCATCCAGCACTACTCCAGTCATAAAAATGGAGCGTACAACCCAGGCGCCTTGATGGTTGAATTTGACATTCTCAGGTTCGGAGAGTCTACCCCGCAGGGTGAAACTCACTTAACCATATGGGGGATTGGACCGAGAGACATGCAGCAGGCCAGGCAGAATCTCTATGGTAAAAAAATTCAGATTTTTGTTGGCATGTCAAAAGGGCTTCCACTGGCAGGTGCGGTGAATAAAAAGCTAGCTATTGAAGGCTATATCTTTCAGGTGTTCGGCAACTGGCAGGGCACAGAGCTGCGGCTGGACTTCATCATTGTCGCTGGTCCGGTTAATACCACTGCCCGTGGGCAAATGGTTCCTCTTCAGCTCACCATGCCCTGGTCAATGGGGCAGAAACTCTCCGTTGCGCTGACACAATGTATCATGACGATGGGCGGCTTTACGCCGAACATAAGCATCAGCGACAGGCTGACGCTGAATTACGATCGCCCTATGTTTTGCGGCTCCCTCGCTGAGCTGGCAAAAAACCTCCGGGCGTTTTCGCTGTCCCGCATCAAAGACCCAGGCTATACGGGTGTGGAAATTGCCGTGGTGAACGGCAACGAAATCCGGGTGTGGGATAACGATTACGCTAACCATCCAGATCAGGGCTCGAAAACCAGCGCGACGGAAAGGAGTAAAAATCCTGTCCAGATAAATTTCAATGACCTGATCGGCCAGCCAACGTGGATTAGCTTTGGCGTTGTCAGCGTCATCTGCGTTATGCGCGCTGACCTGCAGACTGGTGACCACATCCTGATGCCAGAAAAGGCCAGGCCGATGATTCAGGCATCCTCTTACTCGCAGTTTCGCGATGACTCAGCCTTTAACGGTGAATTCGTCGTTCAATCGGTGCGGTTGCTGGGTAACAGCAGGCAGCCTACAGCTGAGGCGTGGATCACAGTTATTGAGGCATACCCGGCGGAGGCGGTTAAGACAAAATGAGCGTTGACCAGAAGCTAAATTTCGGCCGGAACATGAACAGGTTCGCTGAGCAGAAATTCCAGGAGGCGTTCCAGGCTGCCGGGAAGATACTCCCAGCAAGCATTGTTGAGCAGAAAGGCAACATGGTCACGGTGGCCTTCGAGCTGCATGACACGCCATACGTTTTCCCTAATGTCACGATCCCGCTCTTCGGTCCGCAGTACATTCGATATCCGATGCAGCCAGGAGATAAAGGGATTGTTATTCCTGCAGACACCTATCTTGGCGGCGTCAGCGGGCAGGGCGGTGGTATCGCCGACCTCACCCCTCCCGCCAACCTTAGCGCCCTGGTATACCTGCCGATTAGCAACACCGAATGGGAGGCCGTCGACGGGAACGTTGTCACTATCTACGGGCCTGAGGGAGTTACCATCCGGGACCAGGGAAGCAACACGACGTTTCTGCTAACGCCTGACAGCGTAACAATCGCTGCCGTGGATCAGTTTAAGGTCACTGTCGGTAGCACTGTTCTTACCCTTACGCAGGGTATGTGGAGCATCACAGGACAGAGCGGGAAGTTGCAGGACTCTACCGCCAGCACCAGTCCGGCGATTATGCACACTGGCTGGGTCGCTCTGGTGGCGTGGCTAAATGCGCATGCTCATACAAACGGAAATGGCGGTGCGAACACTGGCGCGCCAACCACTACTTTCAACGGGAATATCACGCAATGAGAACCTACGGGAGAAATGCAGAGGGTAAGTGGGTGCTGGTGTTGCCGGATGAAAATGGCTTCAACGACTCCATCTATCTTACGACGCTGATCCAGAATCTGAAGCTGGCGCCGCAGGAGTCGCCGTTTTTTGCAAACAACGGCATCCCGTCGCAGAGTTCAGTCATTCAGCAGGTGCTGCCCACCTATTATGTCGACAGGCTTCAACGGCAATTTAGCCAGTATTTTTCATCCCTGCAGATAGCCCTGGTGAGTGATGACCCTCCCGTATACAACATTTCGGCGATAACGAACGCCGGTTCTAAAATTATCACAACGGTGAACGTATGAGTGATTTGTCCGTTAGCTATGATGCGGCCGGGCCAGTTCCGAAAACCTCCGAAGAGCTGCGCGCCGATCTTGTTTCAAGAGCCACTGAATTATCACCCGGAATCACGACGGACCTGCCTGGCTCACTGATTGAGGATATTGTCAGTACCGACGTCGGAGCACTGATCATCGCCGACCAGATCCGCGTCGACCTCATAAACTCTGTTGGCCCGCTGAAAGCGAATATGTACATGCTGAACCTCCTGGCGCAGCAGTCAGGTATCCCACCGCAAAAAACTGAGGGTTCGACAACAGTTCCTGTCGTGTTTGAAGGATCAGTAGGTTTCGTTGTGTCGCAGGGATTTCTGGTCAGCGACGGCACTTATACCTACCAGATTGCCGATGCGACAGTGGTCCTGTCCTCAGGTGTCAGCTCGATGGTAACAGCCATTGCAACGAACACCGGTTCGTGGGCCGTTCCGGTCGGTTCTGTTAACCAGACCCTTACCAGCCTGCCGTCTGACATTACCCTTACTTGCACCAACCCGGTTGCCGGCACACCTGGCGGTGCGCCTGAAACTAACTCCGAGTTTCGCGAGCGCGTCTGGGAAGCTCAGATGTCGACCGTGCAGGGATATCCTGGTTTTATACGGCAGAAGCTTACAGACCTGAGCAATGTTCAGGCCCGACTGGTTTCAGTCGTTCAGAGCGGTAATGCGTGGATTGTGATGTGTGGTGGCGGTGATATCTATGAGATGGCCGGGGCGATTTATAAATCAGCTGGCGACATCAGCAGGCTGAAAGGGACCGATTTGAATGTAACCGGGATCACCAATGCAAACCCTGGCGTCGTCACGACAGATATCACCCACGGTTTCAGCACAGGACAGGTTATAAAAATCGCTGGTGTAACCGGCATGGCTGGCATTAATAACGTGTCACTAACCATCACCGTGTTGAGCCCGCACACCTTCTCTATAGGCATCAACACCACTGCCTCGGGTGCGTGGACAGGTGGAGGCATAGTCACGCCTAACCTGAGAAACAACGTTGTCACTATTAACGATTGGCCGGATAACTACGTCATCCCGTTCGTCGTTCCGCTGCAGCAACTGGTAACGATTAAATTTGAATGGGCCACGGAAAGCGCCAACTACCTGACTGACGCGACTATAGCATCGCTGGTGTCGCAGCCAGTAATCAATTATGTGAACGGGATATTTGCTGGCAATCCGATGAATATCAATAACGTCAAGGATGTATTTCTTCAGGCCATTAACAGCACGCTTGATATGAGCCTAATCTCGACTTTGAACGTTATTGTTACTGTGAATGGAATTATCACAGGCGTGGACGCCGGAACTAATATCATCAGCGGTGACCCATACAGTTACTGGTACATTGCCTCAGATGGGGTTATTGTTGACGGGATATAAAATGCTGGAAGATATCATTAAATCATACCTGTATACGCAGTATAACGACGATGATGATCTTCAGGCGTTCGTCACTGCGTATAACACCATGGCTCAGGAAATTTATTCATGGATGATTAACGCCAATCTCCCGATCTTTGTCGGCGGATACAATGCTGGCGACCAGCTAAAATGGATAGCCAGAGGAATTTACGGCGTGAGGCCGCCAGTGCTTATCAGTGGGAAACGAACCGTTTACGGCCCGTACAATGCTATTCTGTTTAACCAACTGCCATTTAATGGTCGGAAGGTGGTAAATCAGTCTGAGCAGGTTGTTGTCTCCGATGATCTATTCAAGCGCATCATGACATGGAACTTCTACAAGGGTGATGGGTATTACTTCACTATCCCATGGCTGAAGCGCCGAATCATGCGATTCCTGGCTGGCATCGATGGCGTAGACGTTATTAACGATCAACGGTGGAGTATATCTGTTCTCTTCTCAGGTTCGGGAGCAAGTATCTCGATCATAAAAGGGTACAGAAAGCTCACTGATACCTCGATGTTTAATAGCTTTGCTTTCAACTCTCGAACCTACAATCAGAAGAAAAGCCTGCTTATAAAGAGCGATGATTACGAATATGCATCCCTCTTCAAGCAGGCCTTTGATAGTGGGTTGCTCCATATGCCATTTTATCAGCCGGTTAGCGTGACTATCATTGGGTGAGCGCTATTCGCCATCTGATAGATTATAACCAGCGTCAATCATTTTGATAAAAACTGGCTTAAACCATGAGTAATCTACCTGTGATATTCCAGATTTTGTGTATATTTGTTCCAGTAGGTAGTCAGAGTATGTTTTTCTTTCAATGCCGTCATTTGATGCTCTAAATGCCAATATACATGCATTTGAAAACATTTTTATTTGACTCATTTTTGTTGTTGGGCTAATAAGATCATAATCTTGAAAGTGTTTTTTTCTTGCTTCATTAATTGATTTTACATAGACTTTCTCGTAATTTCCTTGTTCAATTCCAGCTATTTTTGTGCAATCTCTTTGTATGGTTTGTTCTGTGGAAGAGATTGCCTCACTGGATGTTGAAACAAAAAACATAAAAGCTATAATCGATAAAAATTTCATATTTCATCCGTAATTTATGGTTAAATATATTTAAGGTGGGTTTTTGCTATTTGTATTTATTCTTCAAAAACTCAACGTGGTCTTTCAGGATGTTAATGTGCTCGTTGAGACTGTTTATAGTGTTTTCCATGTGAGATATGGTCTCTTTTTGGGTCTCAATAATTTCATCCTTCATGCTCAGTAAGTATTGATAATGGTCTGACGTTTCTTTCGAGCGATTGCTTTCACCTTCATCAAGTTTTGAAAATGAACTTTCGAGTATTTGAACGATTTCAGCGTTCGTCGAACGTCCATTTTCCTTTGCTTGGGTTTGGATTTTTTCCTTTAAATCTTCAGGGATCCTCACCCCAAGTGGGGCTATCAAGCTGGCACCTTTCATGCTACATCCTCAGAATCAACAATCTACATAATGTAGTCGAAAAATGTTTGACAGGATAGACACATACTGCAATTATAAATCTACATAATGTAGTTTTTAAGTAGGAGAATGATATGCACAATGCAAGAAACATCCCACCAACAGGCATTCGGTTCCCTGATGCACTGAAGGAAATCCTGAAGAAAGCAGCAAAAGAAGAGGGGCGCTCGGTAAACAGTGAGGTGATTAAACGTATAGAAAGGAGCTTGAAAGAAGATGGATTTATTAAGGCATAGAAACGAAGAAGCCCCAACCGCAGCAACAGTCAGGGCTTCAAATTTGTCAGTAACTACCAAGGAACTAACGATATGAGTATAGCAACCGCAGTCTCTACTATCAACGTGCCTTTCCACGGTGCTGATCTGTATGTTGTAAGTGTTGATAATGAGGCGTATACCCCGATGCGCCCAATTATTGATGGTATGGGATTAACCTATCAAGGTCAGGCCGATAAACTGAAGTCACGGTTTGCTAAAGGGGTCAGGGAAATCATGATCCCTACGAAAGGGGGCGAACAAACCATGCTTTGCCTTGCGTTACGCAAACTGAATGGCTGGCTCCAAACTGTAAGCCCCAACAAAGTACGACCTGAAATCCGCGATAACGTCATTCGCTATCAGGAAGAGTGCGACGATGTGCTTTACGAATACTGGACAAAAGGGTCGGCGGTAAACCCACGGAAGAAAACTACCGTGAATGAGCGTACTCCGTTACGTGACGCTGTAAATATGCTGGTGGGGAGAAAGGGGTTGCGCTACGACGATGCATACAACATCGTTCATCAGCGGTTTAACGTTGAAAGTATTGATGAGCTCGATCTTGAGCAAATCACAATGGCAGTTGAGTACGTTCACCGCATGGCTTTGGAGGGGGAGTTCCTTGGTAAGCAACTGGAGCTGCCAATGCCAAAACTGGACATAAATATTCCTCTCCAGTGGTGGATTGACAACAATCCGGTGGTTCGTAGTGGCAACCTGTCATTCGGAAAGTCAATGTGTGCACCTGCCCTGGACGTCACTATGCCTATGCTCTGTGGCGACAATTCAACATCGTCTGCCATTCGCTTGATCAATATTCTTGAGGCGGCAGGGTTTGACGTATCAGCGCCTAAGGCTGAAATCGTAGCAATGAGAAGTCATCTGGCAAATATTGAATATGGCATGAAAGCCATTGCTGATGCTTGCCGGCGGGCAGGAAACAAAACTATCTCCTTCCGCGGCGCTAAAGCAGAATTCGTAATTAACTAAAAATCGTTAACCAAACCCGCTTCGGCGGGTTTTTTATTGCCCGAATCCCGGAGGATAAATGGCACTTCAACTTTTGGCTGCTAACAATGCTCAAAGCGTTCTGGCAGCTGGCATTAGCGCCTCAGCAACATCGTTGACACTGAATACTGGTACGGGTGCTCTTTTCCCATCTCCGGTATCTGGAACAAGCTTTTTTAAGTTGACGCTGGTTGATGCTGCGACAGGTCAGCTCAGTGAGATTGTCCACGTAACAGCAAAGTCAGGTGATGTGCTTACGATCGCTCGCGGCCAGGAGGGAACCTCCGCTCGAGCATGGTCAGCTAACGACATTGCTGCAAATATGCTTACTGCGGGCACAATACTGTTACTTGCCCAACTGGAGAGCCCATCATTTACAGGTACGCCAGCTGGACCTACAGCCGCCCCAGGGACAAACACAACCCAGTTTGCCACAACGGCATTTATTCAGGCGGCGTTAGCAGCGTTAAGTCTTGGCACAGCTTCAACTAAAAACGTTGGCACAGGAAGTGGACAAATACCTGACATGTCCAGCTTTGTATCATCTAAGACATCCACCACAATAGTCTTGAATCTTCCTGGTGGTTACAAGCTTATGTGTGGCCAGCAATTAGCACCTACAGATGCGCAAGGCAACGTGTTCCTGACGCTCCCGGACACATTCCCCACCGGATTTATATATGCGGAAGCCCATCAAAGCAAAATATCATACGCAGGAGACAGCGACCCATACATCTTTTCATCTTATCCATCTGCTACAGCCCCCGTTAGTAAGGCTAGCTTTGCAGTCCGCAACACCAAATCGGGGATAGCTCTTGCGAATAGTTCTATTGTATGTATGTATTTTGTATTGGGGTATTAATTAATGAAAATATATTACAGCCCGTCACTTAATGGATTTCTGCTCGAGCGGACTGCGGAGCAGTATGCCGGGGACGATCTGGTTGAGATTTCACAGGCTACATACGACGAATTTATTGCTGGCCGTACTGATAAATTAATGGATGCGGGTCCTTCTGGTCCTGTATGGAAAGATATCCCCGCCCCCACAGGGGCAGAGCTGGCGGCGCAGGCCGCTGCAAAAAAAACGGCTCTGCTGGCGGAGGCGGACCGGGTTATTGCACCCATGAAGGATGCGCTGGACGGCGGCTACATTGATGATGCTGACAAACCCAGACTCACTGCATGGCAGAAATACCGCTATGCACTGACGAAAGTTGACCCGACTAAGCCAGTGTGGCCTGAAAATCCACTATAAGAACCTTTTTTATAACCATCAAAAATCTGGTGATGCTTCGCCGTTTCTCCTGTTTTCATAACAGGAGAAATCCCATGATTTACGGTTATGCCCGAGTATCAACAAACCACCAGGATACCGAATTGCAACGTCTGGCTCTCGAATCTGCTGGCTGCGAACAAATTTTTGGGGAACATACTGCTGGCGTATTTGTTATCGAGTTGCCCTGCAGGGCTGATGTGGTCTGGCGTTGACTAGAATTATGCGTGGGGCATGGATGGGGCATAAAGTTACCGCGAAACGACGTTAGTTCATTGCACATGACAAATCGTATCGCGGCAACATAGCTGAAGTTACCGCACATCAATCCAACATCAAGCCACTTCGTTAAAAGACTTAATAGTCTCCAGATGAATCATGATTGAAGTGATATTAATATGTTAAATCAGATAGTTAAGGTTATGCGGTTTTTCTATGGGGCATCGGTGGGGCATTTTGAGTAAATGATGCGTTCAAAATGCCCACCTGGTCATGGTTATTCTCGGTCATCCATTTACCGTAAACCGTGAATAGCATTTGCGCTGACGAATGGCCCATCTGGTGCGCAACGAAATTTGGGTTCGCTCCGGCGACCAGTGCCCAGCACGCATATGTGTTCCTGGTTTCATAAGACCGTCTTTGTCGGACGCCTGCACGACGCAGGGCAGTGCGCCAGGCTGAATTAATGGATCCGGGGACGTAGCACATCGTCTTCTTACCGTTCATTGAAGTAATGGACGGCGAGAATATAAAGGTGCATTCATCGGTTCTCTTTTTTTTGTATTCCCGTAGGCTGACGCTTACCTTGTGGGATGCCATCATTCTGGTCAGTGGCATTTGCGCCTTGAGTGCATCAATTGCTGGCTGGGTCAGCTGTATTGTTCGAATCCCGGCGTTGGTTTTTGGCAGGGTGAAGTTTCCCTTCAGGGAATAGTTCCGTGACACTGTAACAGTCCAGTTGACAGTATCCACATCCTCCCAGGATAACGCGCTTAGTTCGCCATGCCTGACGCCTGTATTTACCGCAAAGATAACCATATTCTGAAACTGTAGCGTTGGGCAGGCCGCAACCACTCTCTGATACTCATCAGAAGTAAGAGGATCTGGAATGGGTCTTTCTTTTGCGAGAGGGGTAATACCTGCCATCAGATCGGTTTTCAGGTATCCACTTTTGAAAGCAAAGCTCAGCATCCCGCCAAGGCATGCCATATAGCTATTGACTGTAGGAACGCTTCTTCCCTTTTTGGGTGGATGATTTAGGCCATGTCTGGTCTTCTGCCAGCCGTTCAGTAGCTCCTTCCTGGCACTAAGGATATCTTCAGTGTTCAGGCTGCCGATATACCTGTGCTCACCAATTGTTTCGATAGTGGTTGTGAGGTGGCAATCGTAACGCCTCAACGTCCCGAGGCTAAGCTCCATCTCTTTAAGCCCAAGCCATTTCGATTTCAGTTCAAGTAGTGAGATTTGCTTTCTGACAGTGCTGAATTTCTCTGCGTTCGATGAATCAGGGAATTGCGAGGCATAATTGAATGTGCCTGTCTTTATCGCAAAGCAGACTGAAGCCCGAAGTTCGCCTGCCATTTTCCTGTTTTTTGGCGTGTCAGGAACGCCGAGATTTTCCCTGACACGCTTCCCCTGATATATGAACCATATGCGTAACGATTCGCCATGAACCTCTACACCTGTTGGGTATGCTGCCATAATCATTCCTCGTTTGATGTGCCAAAGGACATTTAAGCAGATATTCTCCGGCGTTTCGCTGGGCTTTGGTGCTCGATCCAGTGGTTTATCTCATCGCGGTTATACATGATTGGGCTGTTTTGCTTAGGTGCCATATCAGGGGCAACATGGCGATAATGCTTCCCCTCCATCCAGGTAGACCGGCGGGCATGCTGAATCATGTGCTTTGACATGCCGGTTGTCGCAGTTAAAAGTTCCTCTGTGACCCATTTATTCGGTACCAGCTGAATAATGTCGCTCATGGTTTTCTCCAGGCAAAAAGAAGCCGCCCGTAGGCGGCAATAACATCAAGGGATGTGAGGCGGTGCTTTCGCACCCAATAGCCAGCTCATAACTGGCTATCAGTTGCGTCAGTCGTCTTCGTCTTCGTCCCAGTCCTCGTCGTAATATGGCGAGGCGAGAAGGGGGTTAGTTGCTGAGAGAATCTCTCCGGCGGCGCCCTGCCGCTGAAGTCGACGAAGTGCTTTGTAAAGCTGAAATGCCTCGGTTCGCTCTTCACCTATATCGAGGGCGCATGCAACCTTGTGCGCCTCGGTTACCAGAGTTGATAGCTGGTTTCGGATGTCCTGAATGGTGCTCATAGTTCTCCTTACGCCGCACGCTGGGCGCGCAGATTCTTCAGGTGTTCTGCTGTTTCAATTTCTTCGACGATCCGCTCGGCCTGTGCTTTGGTCAGCGGCTCGAATTCGTGCTGAAAGCGGCCCATGCTGGCGATGCAGGTGCGACCGTTGCGGACGTAGTGGATTACTTCGTGGGTGGAGCGGAGGATTTTGCAGGGCGAGCCGTGGGGATCGGCGTACCAGGTATTAGGCTGGATTATCCTGAACATTGGTTCACTCCTGCGGTTCCTGCATCACCTGCACTTTTTTGCTACTCCTGCGCTTTTTCGCGGCTCCTGCATCTGTTTGTTGCTCCTGCAGCATGAGGAAAACTACCGCGACCGCACGCAGAGGGTTCCGGTGAGTAGAGGTGATGCCCGATTCGTGTGTTGCCGTCCAAACGGTTTTTCCTGATGGGATGAGGCCGATCCGGCGTTTCTTCATTTCGGTGAATAGCTCTTCCGCTCGGCGTAGCGGGAAGTAACCAGTATTCTGGACGGTTTTGAACCAGTTCCATGACAGCTGGGCGCCGGTATTTTCATGCGGGTGAATAGTGGCGGTGTACTTTGGCTTCAGGAAATATGCGAGCCTGACACTGATTTCACCGTCACTGAGCTTGGTGTAATCCATCAAGCCCCCCTTTGCTTGCGTATAAGCTCCAGGTCAGCCTGGCAACTGGCGCAGGTCTGGCAGCCGGGAACGGCAGCGCGCCGCGGCTCGGGAATTGGTTCGTCGCATTCTTCACAACGCTCAGCTGATACGGCGTTGCGGTTCAGGCGGTGAGCGGAAAGGGCGGCGTTACGCTGAAGCTCTTCAATCTCTGCTGCTGTGTCGATGATGTCCATGGTCAATGCTCCCGGAACTGTCGGTTAATTCGGTTGAAGGTGAACGCCAGCAATAAAAAAGGAGCCTTAAGCTCCAGGGTGATTTGCGTTTTCATAGTGGGTTTCTTTTGGGTTTGCTTTTCGCAGCTCCAGCAAAAAACAGAGCGTAGACGAGAGCGGAGGCCGCTAATGCCGTATGGTCTGTGACGATGAGGGCATAAATTGTCATCACGGATAGAGGAATGCTTAGCCACAAATATTTCATTTCCTCAAGCACGAACTCATGGGTGAGGGCTCCGCAGAAAACCCCAATCCACGCCAAAACAGAAATAACCAGGTACGAGTAATAGGCAAACTGCTGCGCCTGCTCGTTACCGAAAAGAAGACATCCAATAATGGCAAGGCTAATTGCCGTTGATAATATTTTGCTCATGCTGCACCGCCTTCATTCTTCTCGGCTTCGACCGCCATCTGCTCAAGCCGTCGCGATAACTCGGCGGCCAGCGTCTGGAATTCTTCTTCGGTAGCCACCGGGATCGGCACAAAGCGAATCCCGATGTGCGCGAGGTGGTTGGCTATTTCGAGGCTTTTCCTCAAATCAACGGGTGAGGCTCTGTTCATGCGACTTTCTCCCCGGGTAATGGTTTCAGACCGTCATTCAACGTGCGCTCAAGGTTGGACAATATTCCTCGCAACCTCTTAATCTCTTCATCCTCGGTGAGTCGGCGCGCTGCTTCCCATAGCGTCCTTGTAAGAACATACATAGGGACATTCGGGTCGAGGCCAAGCGCTTTCGCCAGATCTTGCTGAGCGTCGGTTAACCTTTCCTCCGATTCCTCCCGGCGCTTACGTCGGCGTTGCAACTCCTCTTCACTTTCTTGGCGCAGGTTCTTCAGCCTTTCATCGTTATCCCTAATATGCTGCTCAAGGCGCTCCTTAGACCGATGTGCTCGACAAACAAGATCGGCGATTTCATTGCCATGTCGCTTCATTAGTTTTTGGTCGCTGAGGTAGGTATTGATTACGCGGCTTTTTATTTGGGTTCTTTCTGCCTGCCGGGTCATGCCATCCATAAGCAGCTTCATCCAGGCATCGCGAGGAAGGGTATCAATCTGGCGCATTGTCGGCCCCTTGAGGGTATGCCATCCAGTTTCCTTCCGGATCATCAAGCCGCAACCATCTGGGATGTCGCTTTTCTTGAGCATGCCTTCAGGAACAGCAAAAACAACGCCACCTGCGTAGTTGAAGTATTTGGTGTATTTGCCTGCTGTAACGTCAGCCCGGAAATCACTAACGCTAACTTTGACCTCATAGACGACAGGGCAGAACTTGCTGTAGCTGTGAGCAATAGAGTAGACATCGGGTCGACACGTACCGGCGGGCCCTAGCTGCATGTCCTCCCAGCAGATGCGCGCTGTGTTCTGGCGCAAATGCTCTGCAAGGTCATGAGCAAGCTCGTTATGACCCCATTTTTTTGTTGTCATTGTTCGGCTCCAAACCGCCCGTTAAGGCGGCCAGTTTTGACGACGAACTCCAGGAGGCTAACTCCCAGAGCTTCAATTTTCTTGTGATGTTTGTTGATGATGGGAGGCACCGTTTCGTTCCAGTTAGGCTTTGGCTTCTTGCGCATGGCCTGCTGGATTTCCTCGGTGCAGCGGCGGCAGGCTGCGCGAATGGCGTTTTCATTTGCTGGCGTCATGCGGCCTCCCGGCGGGCGAGAAGTTTCACCCCGAAAGCCATCAGCTCGTCCCGGTCCATAGTTGCGAAGTGGCAGTGTGTACGCGGATACGGTCGCCAGATGATGAGCATCGACCCTTTGTTGTTGCCGCTTACCGGCTTACCGGTGACCGGGTTAATAAATGCCAGCCGCCCGGCGGTGATGAGGCGAACCTCGCTAGCTGTCTGGATAGCCTCTTTGAACCAGCTAACCGAAGTGTCTGCCGGTACCAGCATTACCGTGCCGATCTGATTGGAGCTCTCGGCGGCTGCCTTCTTAACAAACGGTGTAATGTCGCTGTATGGTGGGTTCAGCCAAACGTAGCCAGGAATGCTCAGGTAATCAGCCCATGGCGTTTCCAGAGTGTTCTGCTCGGCGGTGATGAACTTTCGGCACAGCGCGTTATGCGGCGCCGCGGCGGCATCCAGTTGAAAGCAAAACTCAGCATCAAGGGAGGCGAAAAGGGCGGGTGGAGTGCGCCATAGGTCACGCTGATCCGCTGGGGTGTTGCTGCCGGTGTAATCGGTCATACATCCTCCCGCTCCGGATCGTTAACATCCCAGCCATTACGCTCAATATTTGTTTTCAGCCGCTTATCTCCGACCTCTTCAATGCTGCGGCCGGTAATCTCCGCGACTTCAGCGTTTGAGTGTCGCCACAGCAGCGCAAGCTCTTCGAGTGACCACGCTTTCATAGCACTGACTCCATTTCGTCGATGTAGAGGCCCTGAGCAATCAGGCGTCGACGGCGGGCGGCACGTTCAATGCACTCCTGCCGTCTGCCTTCCTGCGATTGTTCAATGGCGCGCCGGGTGAACAGCCGCGATTTGCCCTGCGGCGTTACAACCTTCGGCTTCGTTACGAGGTCGAAAGTGCGGTCACAGATACCGTCTTCGTTGAGCCATTTTTCCGACTCAACGATCTGCGCTATCTGTCCGGTGCCGCGGGTGATGCCGTTGGCCACCCTGTTAAACTCGATGAGCGTTACGCCAAACTTCTCGGCGATTTCGCTGCCCGTTACCGGGCGGCCGCGCGTCTGAATCATCCAGATAACGCGTTCACGGAGGCCGGAAAATTGCCCGGTTCGCCCGGGCCTGCGGTAAAAGGGTGTGCGTTTCATTCGATCTCCAGGATGCGGTGCTTCGTGTCCGCAACAAGTTCGAGGAAGTCTTTTCGGCGCGCCCGAAGCCGGGCTATTTCTGATTCACATTCGGCAGCTGTAAGGCGATAGACGATGAGCTGTTTACCGTCCGGGAAGTCTGAGCAGTAGCTGATGAAGTCCACCCAATCCCTGCCAGAGCAATCAAGGTGACCGATCAGTTGCCATCTGTATGCAGGGTCGAAGGAGCCGCGGGTGAGGGTGGAGTAGTGAGTGGCGGCAATGACCGACTTAATCTCAACGAGCCCGTCCAGTCCAACGAGTCCGTCGGGGCTGTCACCGTACGTTTCGTGATCAAAGAATCCGCCGTTATCCACATCGACGAAGTTCATCTCTTCGTACAGCATGCGGGCAATAGGCTCCTGTTCGTGCCCGCGCTCCATGTGCTCATTTGAGAAGCCAAACTCAGACTTGCACCCCTTAATCTGCTCCAGAGCCAACTGTATAGCGTAACGCTTGGCCGGTTCGCCAAACGCTTTCCCATCGTTAGCCATGATCAGGCCGAAGTTTGAAGCAGTGGCCTTACCCAGGCGAAGAGCATCCCACTCTTCACCGTTTTGCTCGACGTCGTGCCAGATCATGATGAACACTCCTGCTCAAGTTGGCGGCGATATTCTGGAGAAATGTCCATTCTCGCCAGCACTGCATCAAGGTTGCCATCGCGCTTGAAGGCGGCCTTAGCGTTATTCCATGCCTGCGTTTTTTCCGGTGAAAGCACCGGCTTTGTAACGCGTGCCGGGCTTAAGCGGAGGCCTTCAACCGATTCCTTTCCGAACCGGACATTTTTATCGACGTAAACAGTGACCTTTACGCCAACCCAATCTTCAAGGAATGGCGAGCCGGTAATGCTTTTCAGCATCTTGCTGTTCGTGGCATTCAGAATCATCGGCTTGAGCTTTTCGCCAGGGCGCAGCTCGCGCTCTTCAAAATAAGCAGTGTTAAAAACGTCTTTGGATTTTTTTGTTTTGTCGTTTTCTAACGTTGCCCGGGCGATCGTCAGCACCGTTGGCTCAACGATATCGGCGCTGCTCAGGTAAGGGGAGTCAAAAGCTTTTCGGTAGTGAGTTTTAGTTTCAGACATTTCATGCATCCTTAAAACGGGCAGCCGGTACGGTGTTCCCAGTCGTATTCCGCCTGGGCGTAAGCAACTGCTGAAATGAAATCGTTGTAGGCCTCGCCAGCTTTATCGCTGCGAAGTCCTTCGTATGGGCTGGAGTCAATCGGGATCGTGAAGTGGAAGAGGCCTGACGGCTCTTTCGGCATCATGTCGATGATTTTCTGCGCCCGGTCGTCGATCCACTTCTCTTTCTCGTCGGTGATCTGCTGCTCAGCCCAGCGCCGATCTTCGATGCGGTCGTAAGTGAGGTATGCGTTCATGGTTGCCTCAATATTTGATGTGCGCGTCCTGCACTTTGCCGCCAGCAATCGCCAGCAGTGCTTTCTGCGCGAATTCTTCAGGGATGCCCTGATTAATTAGGTCGGCGATGACGCGACTATTGACAGTGCGGCGGTGCTCCTTGTCTGCGGCGCGGCGCGCTTCTTCTTCAGCTTTGCGCTGCTCTTCGGCTAGACGGGCGGCTTCTGCCTCTTCCAGGCGGCGGCGCTCGGCGGCAACGGCTTCTTCTTTTTCGCGGCGCGCACGCGCTTCCGCTTCCTGCTTCTCGCGTGCCGCACGCTGTTCCGCTTCAATGCGCTGGCGCTCCGCCAGTTCAGCGCGGGCTTTCTCTTCGGCTTCACGGCGCGCTGCGGCTTCAATCTCCGCTTTGTGCTTCGCTTCGGCATCGCGGCGGGCTTGTTCTGCCGCTTCACGCTTAATACGCTCTTCATGCTCACGTTGAGCTTGTTCCGCCATGCGGCGCTGCTCTTCGCGGTCACGGTCGAAATCCTTATTCATCAGCAGAGCCATTTCGTGGTCCGCTTCAAACTTGTCCGCCAGCTCCTGATCGAACTTGATGTTCATTTCCAGAGCTTCGGCGTGCAGCGCGTTCATGGCTTCTTCAGCCTTGATACGTTCCTGCTCGGCTTCCCATTCGGTGAGTGGGCGGCGGGTCGCATCGCGCAGCTCGTCACAGGCATCAACAAATCGCTTAATTTCGGCCTCAGCCGGACGCACAGCCTCTTTAAGGCGCTTCAGGTACTCACGGCCTGGCTTTTCGATTGCCGTCTTGCTGCGGGATACCTGCGCCGCCAGAGAGGCTACTCGGTCACGCCCCTTCTTCGTGGACAGGTCCGGCACTTCGTTTACTGCCTGGCGGATTTGCTCGAGGTAAGCATCAAGGCCGCCCGCTACGTAAAGTACTGGCGCCTGCTCCGGCTTGATTTCGATGACAGTTAAGTCCGTTACTTCGCTCATGGTTTCTCCTGAAATTTGGATGTGCAGATCCCGCCCGCTTTTAGCCAGGCCGATCGGTTGAATAGGGTGGTTACTTAGAAAGTTTTGAGTTCCAGGACTCTATGGCAGAAATTGGTGAGTCGAAGGTAACAGGGGCAATCCATCCGCAGCACTTCAATTGGAACTGATTGAGGATGTATGGCTCAGGACCAATCCTGCAGCCTCGATCCCATTCGAACGCTTTAATTACGGGCTGTCGTTTGCAAAATGGACACTCTGTTGTGTCAGGGAGATTTTCGAAAGAAATGTCCGGTAACGATCCATCATCCTCAGCCCATTGAAGTTCGCCTGGCACAACAACCGAATATCCGTCCCAACGGTCAAATTCAGGAGAAAGAACATCTTCGTAACCAGCGCCACGAAGGCGAAATTTAGCTCGGGCAATAACGACAAGCCCTTTAACTTTTCGGCTACCCATTCGCCACATATAAACACCGGCGGAATCAGGCTTGCGTTCAGAGTATTTAACCCATTGCATGCTCACCTCCGCGCTGATTCGTCTTTGCCCGATGCCACGGATAACCTATGGCAACCTTCATTTCGTCGTAGGCTGCCATCCACATGGCGCCATCACCGATAAACAGGGCGATGGCTGCTTTACTCTGCGCGGCGCGCAGCAGGTGATGATTGATCATGCCTTCACCTCAACCTGTTCAAGGAGGCCAGCCAGCTTCATGTGCCAGCGGTTCATCGTCAGCTTCTCGCGCGGATTCGATACCGACGTCAGCTGCCACTCGTTATCGTTGAGCTTTTTGGCGGTGTACTGCTTGCCGTTGTGGGTGACTGTCATGATGCCTCCCGGGCGTGGAGCATTGCATCAGCCAGCAGGTAAGCTCTTGATGCTATCCCATCAACAGTTTCGAAGTAGGCCCCTTCAGGCTCTCCATCAGCACCTCGCGCAGCAACTATCAGCGCTTTTGCAGCGAAATAATCGCGCAATGTCATGCCGCCAGAGCTGACTTCGAAACCATGTAAGTGACCAACTTCGTCGCGCTCCACGATAGAATCGCACGGGAAAGCGCGCCCTCCAGTTTTATTGCTCATAAATCCTCTTGGCCTTATCGCGGCGAACGGAACGGTTAATACAAGACTTCTGCGCTTGTGCGGCAAAACAAAAAAAGTGGCGGTGGATGGCCGCCGGTTGTCATAACTAACCGCACTCATCGAGAACGGTGAGGTATGAAAAAAGCCGCTGGTTAGGCGGCTCTGAGTTTGTTGACGTAATTCATGCATACTGTAGGGCTGCATGTTCGCCATGTGGTTTTATGCTGCATCCGCTTGCTTGGCGGGTAATAAGCAACAGTCCCTTGCGGTGTACGAAAAATGAGAGTGTTTTCTCCCTCTTCGAACTCAACTCCATTACGTTGAAAGAAAGCCTTCATCCCTTCATGTGCTGAGTTACGCGCCATCCTGCGCCGCTCTTTAAGTTCTGGCTTCATGTCTCGCCAAAACTCCCCCATCGTATAATCGTCGTCTGCCATAAAACCCTCTGTCGTTACCCGCTGATGCGGGAGAAATGCTTTGGCGATTGGATGGCCGGCGCTGATCTCCGGCATGTAGATTCGGTTCTGCCGATAAATCCCACACTACTTCCGCTTCGTTGCGCATCAGCCTGCGCATTCATCCAATCCCAAAACATTCCAGTTATTGCCGGGGTATTTATCCGCGCCCGGCGCGCGCTTTCCCGCTATTCCCCAACAGCAAGAAATCGCTTACTCTTTAATCTCCCCAACAGTAGAAAGGATATATTCATGCAAACCATGCGGACCGTGTGCCCTGACTGCGGAAGTGAGATGTTCAACCAGCCCGATGATTTTGACTTTGAGACAAATTTCACCGGCGTCAGTTGTGCTGACTGTGGTCGAGAAATCACTAAGGACGATGTTGTCAATCAGGCCACGGACACGGTCAAAAAACAGCTCGACGACATGCTCAGGAATTCCCTGAAAGGAACTGGCTGGAAGTTCGACTAATTTCAAAAGCTCCCCGAACTGAGTAAGAACCTCACTGGCGTCTACGTTAAGCAGTAGTGGCGCCGTTTTTTTATCTGCCATACACACCCCTCTGTTTGTTTACCGTCAGCCCCTCGTAAAGAGCTGCTGGTAAATCGCTTTGCCATAATTGCCGCTCTCCCTGAGCCCGCCTATGGTCCGACGCATGGTTTACTGTCGCGCCGTTCGACTGACCGAATCTCCACTTCGCCGCTGGCTAACTTCGCTCAGCTGTCGATGTTTCGTTTCGATGAGTTGATTATTAACTAATGGTTATTTTCAGTCAATAACCATTGGTTAATTATTTTACCGTTGGTTATTAAGGTTATGATTTATTGGTTAATTTAGTTCTGTTATGGATTTGTGCAGTACGTGCTATGCTGCAAAAAACATCAAAAAGGAGTGGTGAGATGGACTTGGATGAAGAAAGAGTGAACATGATGGTTCACGCCATGGGGCGGGCGGTCATGGAATTGTCACTGGCTGATTTACCCATGACCCAGCAAAACATCATCGACAAGCTGAAGCAGTACCGGAAGGAAACAGGAAACGTGATCGGCAAGGGAGTTAACAGGGATGCTGCGGAGTTGGTGAGGAAGGGGCAATAAAAAAGCCCGCACGGGCGGGCAGGTAGTGTTGCGATAGTTATTGTTATCAGCTTCAGGCTGGATAGTTATCGGCAGAATGGGGGATAGCTTTATGGGTGGGCAATAAAAACCCGGCGCAGTGGCCGGGTTGGGCTATAAATCAGAATTTTGAAATGTCGATGTTGTAGATCGCCATCCATGCCTCTGCGGGATAGGAGTTAAGCGGTACTGATTGGTAATGCGGGGTAAGAATTTCAACAGATAAGCTGTGATAACTGCAGTAGTTTGCCAGCATCTGCCAGCTATATTTTCCAGGAATAACGCTCTTTACATGCGCAATCGTGGCATGCCTAAACCCTTCACCTTTACTATGAACGTATTTGTTATGCTGCATGACGTGGTTACCGAAAGAGCCGCGTACAGACTTAAACTGGCCGTCTTTCTTTTCCAGCATCATCTGAGCGCGTTCTGCCGCTTCCGCCTGATCTGCCAGTTGGCGAAGAGCATCAGCGTATGTTTGTGGCACCATCTTATACCCGCCTGTTTTACGGATGGATGGAAGCACCTCGGAGGTAACCCACTTTTTAAAATGTTTTGCCTCTACTTTCTGCGATCCCATGACTGCATTATATAGCCCAGATTCATTAATAAGCGTCTGATTTGTATAGTTTCGTCCATTTTGCAGGGTTTGCTTTCTCTTTTCATCATCATCCAGTCTTTCTGTCATGTTACTGGTTTCAGCATACCCAAGAATATCTGCAACGTCCTTAGCAACAAACCACACTTCTGAATCATCGTCAGTCATAGTCCTGACGGCATTGCCGTTAAAATCAAATTCATTTAGAGCTACTGGATGACTCATCATTTCACCTAATAAAATTGGCATCCAATGCTTTACAGGGGAAAACGCTTGAGGTAATCTCCCCAATCGAGATCTCAAGAAAACATTCTAGCCGATGTTTTTTCAGCCCCTGGTAGCGTCAACTATCAGGGGCTTTCCGTTGTTGGCGAGCAGAAAACGATCACACAACAGCGGGATCCTACCCAGGCTAAACAGAAACTTCAACAAAATGATCAGCTTATAGCTGATTTTTTTCACACCTGTAATTCCATCCAATAAAAAAGGCCGCATCTCTGCGACCCCTCAAGCAACCATTCAAACCAGCCGCATCTTCGTCTTTACAGCAACACCGAGTACCAGAATATGCGACCGATTATCTCAACATCATCAATGTCAGCTTCTTCATCCGGATATGCGTCGCCGTTGTAGCTGCGAATGATTAGCTTGCCGCCCGGCTTCCGGTATAGCTGCTTAATGCGCTTGAGCTGCCCGCTACCGCCGTCTGCCTGACCAATGGCATACAGCTTACCGTCAACTATGCGCTTGTTGTTCGTGTCTACGGCTACCGTAGTGCCATCGGGAATGATCGGCTCCATGCTGTCACCTGTGGCCGGGAAGCAGAGAACTCCAGAACCGTCGGTGTTTGCCCCTACTCGGCGTAGTGTTGACTTGGAGAACCTGAGCTTAAAACCATTGTGATCTTCGCTGTGTACGCGTCCATCGCCACACGCAAATTCAATATCCTTAAGAAACGGCACTTCAACCTCGTCAGCAGGAAGCGGTGTGTTTTTGTCCCAAGCGTCAACAGTTCCCCACTCGGATTCCGGCGGGATAGAAGATTCCCTGTGCAGTTCAGGCTCAGGATCATTCCTTCCGTATTCCAGCCACTCAGGGCGAACCCCAAGCCAGCGGCTAAGTGCAAGGATATTGGTTTGGTCTGGTATTGCTGATGCGTTAAGCCACTTCCAGATCCCGGGCTCAGATACAGCAATCCCCTGGGACTTCATAGCTTCCCTGATCCTGCCAGCCTGCCCACGCCCACCCACGCCAGCATCAAGCAATGCAGCGCGAAGTCTCTTCGAAAACTCTTCTTTTAAATCGTCTTTTTTAACCATGTGTTAATTATCAATTAGAGTTGACATAACTGTCAGTTAAGATATAACCTTAACTCGTAGTTAATATAGTTAACGGGAAACACTATGAACCCAATGCAATTTGCAATCGAAGCTGTAGGCGGACAAACCGCAGCGGCACGCCTATGTGGTCTGTCGAATGTTGCTATTCACAAGTGGGTAAAGAACGCGGCATTGCCTCGCACCGAGTACACAGAGAAAACCAACTATTCACAGCTTTTGGCTGACGCATCAAAAGGGCAGTTTACGGCGGAGTGGCTACGTCAAGCCGCAAACCCCGATCGAACTAAACATGGATCACATGCCGCCTGAGGGCGGCCCTAACTAAAAATCACAGGAAGTATCGCAAATGGAAACCTTAACGACACGCAACAAAGCGGAGGCACGACGAATTGAGAGTTGGGTGCAGCGTCAAATCGCAGATCTGGGTACCGCCCGGATAGCCGAAGTAGCTGGCATCAACAAATCCACAGTCAGCCGGTGGCGGGAGAACCTGGTACCGAACATGTCGCTGCTGCTGGCCATCCTGATTTCTAACCGGGATGGAGTGAAGGGAGATTTTGAAGCATGAACGCAGAAAGGGCGAAAGCCGAGGTGCTGTAACACCAACGGCTTTCAGGTGGAATTAACTGGATCAATTCACAGGAGCAATTATGGCAAACACTGCCGAAGTAATCAATTTCCCTGTGCCTGACGTGGCACCTAAGGAGCCGCGCGTGGCAGATCTTGATGATGGCTATACGCGCATCGCCAATGAACTTCTGGAGGCTGTCATGCTGGCTGGATTGTCTCAGCATCAGCTGCTGGTCTTCATGGCAGTAATGCGCAAAACATACGGTTTCAACAAAAAGGCAGACTGGGTAAGCAATGATCAGTTATCTGCCCTGACCGGCATCCTCCCACACAAATGCTCTGCGGCTAAAAGTGCGTTAGTTAAGCGTGGGGTATTTACCCAAATCGGGCGAACTGTGGGGATTAACAAAGCGGTCAGCGAATGGGTGAAATTACCCAAATCAGGTAACGAAAATAAAGTTTACCTGAAAGAGGTAAATTTACCAGAATCAGGTAAGAAAAGTTTACCCGAATCAGGTAACGACACTTACCCAAATCAGGTAAACACAAAAGACAAACATACAAAAGACAATAAAGACAATATTAATAAACCCCCTAAATCCCCCAAACCGGCTTCGTTCGATCCGGCTGGTGTTGAGCTTCCTGAATGGCTGTCAGTTTCAGTCTGGAAGTCATGGGTCGATTATCGTCGCGACCTGAAGAAACCGATCAAGTCTCAGCAGACGGTTACCCAGGCCATCAACCTGCTCGAGCGTTGCAAGTGCAGCGGATATCAGCCTGAAGAAATCATCAACCAGAGCATTGCGAACGGCTGGCAGGGATTGTTTGAGCCGAAAGGCATCAAACAGCCAGCCCGCAATCAGACTCGCGTATCCGAGAACTTCGCTGGCAAGGACTATGGACAGACTGAAATTCCGTCATGGGCGAGGGACTGAGTATGGAACTGCTCGAAAAAATCGACGCTATCGAAAAAATGCTGGAAGTTCTCGGCAGGCCGCCAGAGCAACTCCCTAACTGCGAGATCGTCTGTGAAACGGTGCTTTGCGAGAAACACGGCGAATACGAACAGCGTAAACGCGTGCTTACCAGCAGTCTGATCAAGCTGCCGTCACCGCCGACTCGTTGTCCGGGCTGCCTGCGCGATGAGCTGACCTTCCTGTATGACGAGAAAAAGCGTTGGGAAGACCGCACGCGCCAGCAGAACGTCGATCGTCTGCTGCGCCAGCTCGAAATCCCTGAGCGCTTTGTAACGTGCACGCTGGAAAACTACCAGCCGGTAGGCAAAGAGTCAGAACGCGCGCTGCGGGTTTGCCAGGCGTATGCCGCGAAGTGGCCGGAGCGCCTGAAGCAGGGTGGCGGTCTGGTGATGTGCGGAAAGCCGGGTACCGGTAAAAACCATCTCGCCCTGGCGATCGCCCGCTACGTCATCGAGAACCACCAGAGCCCGGTAATTTTCACCACCGCGCTGAAGATTGCCCGTGAGTTCAAATCAACGTGGTCGAAAACAGCGACGCGCTGCGAGAACGATGTGATTTCGCACTTCACCACTCCGGACCTGTTGATCATCGATGAGGTAGGCGTCCAGTTCGGCAGCGAAGCCGAGAAGCTGATCATGTTCGAAATCATCAACACCCGGTACGAGCGGATGAAGCCGACCATCCTGATCAGCAACCAGACCAAAGAAGAACTGGCGGCGTTCGTGAGTGAGCGCGTTATTGACCGTATGAGCGACGGTGGCGGGTGCACGCTGTCATTCACCTGGGATTCTTACCGTTCAAAGGGGGCAGCGTGAAAGCATGCAGCGACGACTATGTCGTTATCAACCAGTATTCGAAAGGGGATGCAGCCTGGATAGAGCGCGTTGATACCGATGAAAAGCGAAAAGCACTTTACAAATCGAGTTGGGAAATAGCCGTAATCTCGCTCGCAATCGTTCGTGAATATGGGATCCGGAGGGTAGGCAATGACCATAACAATCCGTGAGCAGGTGCTGGCAGCCCTGCGCAACAACCCAGGGCTGAACAGCGTCAAGCTGGCCGAGCTTATCGGCATGGACACCAAAAAGATATCGGGAACGGTGAGCACGCTGCTGGCCGACGGCCTGATTAGCTGCGAAGGAAAATACGGCCAGCGCCTTTACAGCCTGACCAGTTACGGCATGCGCTTCGCCCCTGACACGATACCGGGCATGAAGCAGGGCAAGTCGAAGCTAATTCAGCGGACGGACACAAACGTGATCTGCCAGGAGTGCCGCAACAGCGCGGCGATGAGAAGGGTATTGATGGTTTGGGAGAGGGCAGGGGTATGAAAATTTTAAAACTGAGTCAGCAGGCAACAGTTTCTCGTCCGGTCGATTCGATTATCGGTTGGGAAGAGAAAACAATCTACGAGCCAGTTTTTGTTGTGGCTGAGCATATTGAGTCGTTTTTGTTTGCTGGAGTAAGCCACATCAAAATGACCTCGGGCGAAAAGATAGTTGTACGAGAAACACCTGAAGAAATTCTCGCGCTGCTTGGCGTCGGTGTTCAAACGGATAGCCTGAAAACATGGGGTGAAATTGCGCAGAAGGAGGCCGCCCAGTGAGCAACATCGACAAACGCGCATTACGTGAAGCGGCTGAACGTGCAGGACAAAATGACTGGGAGTACGTCTACACCAGCGACCTCAGCGCCCCAGGGCGGGGATATATCACAGTAGGCGGAGCAGAGGCTATCTACTGTCTGAATAAAGCCGCAGGGGGAGTGAAACAGTCGGAAAACGTATTGAGATATATCGCTGCAGCTAGCCCGGAAACAATGCTGGCGCTGCTGAATGAGATTGCTGAACTTGAGCAACGACATTGCGGAACAGCATTGCTTGAGCGAGAAGAAATGCACACCAAAACTCTGGGTAGGATGTTGGATGAGCTGGAAGAGTCCGAGCGGCTACGCTTTAAGTTCCAGGAAGCTAACTGCGAATTGTGCCAGAAGCTGGAAGCCGCAGAGAAGCGGATTGCTGAGCTGGAGCGTAAAGAACAGCACAGTGAACGCCAGTCAGTAATTGATGCGCTGGCTGGTTCTGGTGAGGAATGGAGTGATATCGAAGAATACATGCAGAAGTGGGACGCGGAACGCGCCTCCGCAGCCGGTAAAGGGGAGTAAGCATGAAATACGAAATCCCGGAATCAGAAGATATTGAATGGCAGCAGGATATGCTCCGTGAAATAGACAGCGCCCTTGATGTCTTGCGTGATGAACATGAGCACGCAGAGGTAGTGGAGGAAATCATCAATGATATCACCGCGAGAATAGCATCACTCCGCGCGTACTCTGGATACTGAGGACTAACCTATGAGCACTATTACCAGAGAATTCACCAAAGAGCAGTTACAGCAAATTATCGAAACTGACCACGTTCAATGCGGTGAGGCTTCGGCGCTGGCGCGTATCGCGCTGGCATCGCTCGAAGCGGAGCCTGTGGCTTACTCTCTGATATTCAGAAACATGGACGGCGTGCTGAATGATTATGTGAATGCAAATACCACATTTTCAACGATAGAAAAGGCACAGGCATACGGGAGAGGAGGTAACTATGTCAGACAGAATGACGGCTCCATGAAATGGGTTTCTGACCCATCGCTAGACCCGGTTGTTATTCCGCTATTCACCGCCCCGCCAGCGCCGGTATCTGTGCCTGATGAAGACTTGCTTCACATGGCAGCATCTGCGATAGAAGACCTGCTCAGTAACAAAGACAGGTCAGGTGCCGGGGTATGGGCTGACGTGCCTGCCAGGTTACGCCGCGCCGCCATGCTTCAGGGTGCCGCTGGCAACTCTCCGGTGATTCCGGATGGTTGGAAACTGGTGCCGGTTGAGCCGACAGAAGACATGATCGTCAATGGGTTTGAGTCAGAGCCAGATGAGAGCTTTAGCGATGAGAAAGAGTGGGCAACATACGACGCCATGAGCGGATGCCAGCAGGCTGCGCACCGGGCGAAGTTGTGCTGGGCGGCGATGATAGCGGCGTCACCTGCGTACAAAAAAAGTTAATCGTCAAGGCTAAAAAATAGGTATGCGGATTACATCACCGCATGCCTTTTTGCGTTGTATATTAGGGTCTCAATACTCATAGGGGATTAAATTATGTTCGTTGAAGTTACTGTGACTCACGTTCTAAACAAGGGTGTTGGTTTCTTTCCTCAGAGCCCGGCATATAAGCTCTATGTCAACGGTGACCATATCGTCAAACTCGCCAAACAAGAAGACGAGGCATGGACTGTTATGACCTTGTCAGATGGTGTTGTATACGCTATTTCAGAAACTCCATATGCAGTAGCTAATAAACTAAATGGCGGAGAAGACCGGTCAAAAGTGAGTCTTTGATTTCTTAAAATCAATCAGCCATAATCATGTCATCGGAGCCTGAACAACTCCGGTGACTTCTGCGCATTTAAGGGGACTTAAATGCGACCACAATCTGAACTCCTCACCTTGTCACAGATGCTTAACGGCACCTGCGATTTTCTGCATTCTGCGTTACCTCTCGGAGGTGGCGCATGAGTATCAAATTCTACCTGCGTGATGAGCAGGTTCGCCGCAACCTCATCGACTACATCAACAAGCAGCCTGTAAACGCAGATTTCCCGCTCGTGGTGAGTTTTGCCGACCCTAAGCGCACTCTTCCTCAGAATTCACTGTTCCACGCGCTTTGCGGCGATCTGGCAAAGCATCGCATTCAATGGGCTGGCTCTGCGTGGTCGCTTCCGTCGTGGAAATCAATTTTGGTTTCCGGTCACTCCATTGCCACTGGAGGGCAGGGGAAGGTTATTGCCGGACTTGAGGGAGAATTGGTGGCCATTCGCGAAAGCACCTCATCGATGGGGATCAAACGGATGAACAGCCTGATTGAGTACACCCAGGCTTTCGCCGTCAGCCAGAACATCCAACTTCGCGATGTCCGTTATCGTGGCGATTACTTTGGGAGGCTTGCATGAATAACCCTCTCGCACGCGTCATCACAAACGAAATCTTCCGCGTCCCGGCGCGCCGCCAGCGTAAGCCCGCGGTTAAGCCGTCCGACATCCCGACCTTGAAAGGCTACACCGCCCGCCTGGTGGATCAGAAATGGCTGCGTCTCGCGGCACGGAGGGCGCATGGCTAATTTATGCAAGGCGGCGCGCGGCCGCGAATGTCAGGTGCGGATCCCCGGCGTATGCAATGGCGACCCTGAAACATCTGTCTTGGCTCATATCCGCCTGGCGGGTCTATGCGGGACAGGAATCAAGCCGCCTGACCTGATTGCCACCATCGCATGCAGCAGTTGCCACGACGAGATTGATCGCCGCACCCGTCTGGTCGATGCGGAATATGCAAAAGAGTGCGCGCTGGAAGGCATGGCTCGCACGCAGGTCATCTGGCTTAAAGAGGGGCTCGTAAAAGCATGAATGAATACCGCATTAGCCTCCCATGGCCTCCGAGCAACAACCGCTACTACCGACATAACCGCGGGCGCACGCACATCAGCGCAGAAGGGCAGGCGTACCGCGACAGCGTCGCCAAAATCATCAAAGACTCAATGCTGGATATCGGCCTGGCAACGCCAGTGAAAATCCGTATCGAGTGTCACATGCCGGATCGCCGTCGTCGGGACCTGGACAATCTGCAAAAGGCAGCATTCGACGCGCTGACGAAATCCGGTTTCTGGATCGATGACCAGCAGGTTGATTACTACAGCGTGAAGAGAATGCCGATCGTCAAAGGCGGCAGGCTTGAACTGACCATCACAGAGCTGGAGGCCGCATGAGCACAGAAACCGAAATAGAACTGGGCAAGGTAGTCGCTTTCCCGTCAAAGAATAAAGACATGCAGGATGGGCTGGTCATTCAGCGAGAAGGCCAAAAGGTCATGTGTCTGCACTCGGCTGTATCGATAAACGGAAAAGAGCGAACGCTACGCTGCCGGAAATGCGAAACGCTAATCGATCCATTCGACTACCTGATGACGCTCTGCGACCAGGAGTCTCGCTACTGGGAAAACGTTAAGTATCTTCGCCGCGAGGAAAAACAGCGTCGCCAGAACATCGAGAAGCTCATTCAGATTGAGAAGAACGCCAAGTCCCGCATTCGCCGCGCCGGTGATAAGTCACCACTTCCTCTCTGGCAGAACGAGAGGGTGGACGAATGACACGTGACCAGATTATCCGGTACCAAGCCGAAAGCGTTAAGCGCGCCAACATGCCGCCAGTAGCAAAGCACAGCCAGACCAAAACCAACCAGCCACAAAAGGAAGCCGCATGAACAGTCAGCAACTGGAATACGTACGTCAGCAGCTCATTGTGGCGACCGCAGATCTGAGCGGGGCGACGAAAGGGCAGCTGGTAGCTTTCGCCGAGAACGCGCAGTTCACTGCGACGGCGCGCAGCCGGGGCCGAAAGAAAATCACCGATCCGGTCACCGGCCGCAAAGTTAACCCTGATGGACCGGCGATGAGTGGCAGCCAGTCCCGCGCTAAGGGTTCATCCATCGCGCTGGTTGGCCCGGTTGAGTTCGTAACCGCATCCTGGCGCCGCGCCGTCCTGTCGCTGGAAGACCACCAGAAGGCATGGCTGCTTTGGAACTACAGCGAGAATATCCGGTTCGAGTACCAGGTGGCGATAACCCAGTGGGCGTGGGCAGAGTTCCGGGAGCAGCTCGGCGCGAAGAGGGTGGCCGGCAAGACGATGGAGCGTCTGAAAAAGCTTATCTGGCTGGCGGCGCAGGACGTCAAAGCGGATCTGGCAGGGCGTGAGACGTACGAATATCAGGCGCTGGCAGAACTGGCTGGCGTTGCGAAATCCACTTGGACAGAAACCTATCTGCCTCACTGGATGGCTATGCGTAACAGCTTTAAGCGACTCGATAGCGGTGCGCTTATCTCAGTAACGCGATCACGTTCACAACAAAAGGCGACAAATTCACACGCAACTCTTGCAAAACCGAACTGAAACGCATATATTTCATGTAAATCTGATATCGTCGCCATAGCTTCGTAGGTCGACAAAAAATTAACAGCCTCGCCATCGTGCGGGGCTTTTTTATTTGCGGTACGCCGCACACAGAACCCACTGCCTGGGACCCTTCGGCCGACGAGCCGACATTGCCTTACCCCCATATTGCCCGCCTGTCGCGGGCTTTTTTATTTCAGGCTCCGGGAACCATCCTCGACATGCCTTCTTGTTAAATCGTCCCGAGGGCCTGACCCCTTTTAAACACACAGCCCCCGCTTTTAAGCCGGAGGTTAGAGACTATGAAAATGCATAACGATCCCCACTCCTGGACGGAGTTTATCGAACTACTCCACAGCTGGTGGCGTGGCGAAGCGCCGATGGGTGCCGTATTGCTATCGGTTGCCATGGCCGCATTGAGAATCGCTTACGGCGGTGGCGGCTGGAAGAAAATGCTCCTTGAGGGGGCAATCTGTGGAGCCCTGACCCTTACCGCTGTGTCAGCTCTTGATTACTTCAACCTCCCACAGTCCCTGTCGATCGCTATCGGTGGAGCGCTCGGGTTTGTTGGAGTAGAGCAGGTTAAGGTTATGGCTTCCAGGGTGTTTAATTCTCGCTTTGGAGGCGGTGATGCAAACCAGTGATAAAGGCATTGCCCTGATCAAGCAGTTCGAAGGCTGCAAGCTCACCGCGTATCAGGATAGCGTCGGAGTGTGGACGATCGGATACGGATGGACTCAGCCTGTCGACGGGAAACCAATCCGCGCCGGGATGACGATTAAGCAGGAAACAGCAGAACGTCTGCTGAAGACCGGACTGGTCAGCTACGAAAGCGACGTGTCCCGCCTGGTTAAGGTGGGGCTGACTCAAGGGCAGTTCGATGCTCTGGTGTCGTTCACGTATAACCTCGGAGCCCGGTCATTATCAACATCGACTCTTCTGCGCAAACTTAACGCTGGTGATTACACTGGCGCTGCCGAAGAGTTCCTGCGCTGGAATAAAGCCGGTGGCAAAGTCCTGACTGGGCTAACCCGTCGGCGTGAGGCGGAGCGTGCTCTGTTCATGTCGTGATTACCCTTGCTGATATTAAAGCCTCATGGCGTCTGATACTACTGGTGGCCGTCATTGCGGTAGTATCCGGGCTGTGTATCCTACTGGCAAACAGCCGATCTGACGTCGCTACGCTGAAAAGTGCAAACGACGTTCTGCGCAGTGACAACACCCTGCAGGGGACGGTTATTGCTGCTCAGGCTTTCAGCTTCAACCGGTTTAACCAAATGGCCGAAAGCGCCAGCCGACTAAATTCACTGATTGATGCCAGCTCCGATAAAACTGTTATCGAATATCGGGAGATCCTCCGCCGTGAAAAAACCTGTGATCTGCCTGTTCCTGCTGATGTCGCTGGTGGGCTGCTCAGCTACGCGGACAGTTTACGTGCCAGCGCAATGCACGCCGATTCCGGGAACGCTGACGCAGCCGGTGATAGCGCCACTACCCCCGGCACGCTGACGTATTGCCAGGCCGTTCTCTGGATCAAGCCACTACTGGCAGCCATTGAAAAAGCGAATAACCAGCTGGCTGGAATACGTGAAATAGAGAAAACCAGAGCCTCGCAATAGCGGGGCTTTTTTATGCCCGAATTTCACCGCGCACCGCAGCGCATTCAACCCACGTCGAACCATACCCTTTGAAATGAGCCTTTGAGGAAGTCAGTTAGTGCTGGCGAGCCTCGACGGGCTGATTTCCTATGCGGCAAAGGTTCATCTCAAAGAAAGGTATACGCTATGAATAATCCGTCAGTTATTCCGGCCTTCGACTTCCGCGAAATGGTTTTGCCATCCAACGGAAAGGTCATCACAACGTCCATGAAGATCGCCCGCTATTTCGGCAAGGCGCATAAAAACGTTCTTCGCACTATCAAGCGGCTGGAGTCTGATTGCTCCCCTGACTTTAACCGGCTCAATTTTGAGCCCGTTGAATACCTCGATAAAAAAGGCGAGATGCGCCTGATGTACAACATCACGAAAGATGGCTGGATGATGCTTGTAATGGGTTTCACTGGAAAGACGGCGACCGCGATTAAAGAGCAATACATCGCCGCCTTTAACTGGATGGCCGAGCAGCTAAACCGACGCATGGCGATGGGTGAAGAAATGCAACATCGCTACGCCATTAAAGAAACGCGCTCAAAGCTGAAAGGCACGATCGGCAGCCGGTTGATGAACGAGCGGAAGAAAGAGAAGCGCGTTCTGGAGCTCGAGCATGAGCACATCATGCAGGTACCGCAGCCGGAATTACTTATTGGCTGATCTCGGCATTACAGAAGCCCTTCACTGAGGGGCTTCGATAATGTCAACGTGAGGTAAGTATTATGGCAAAACCGGACTGGGGAGCACTGCAAGACCAGTTCCTCGCCGAGCATGCCAAAACAGGTATTTCCCCCAAAGACTGGTGCCAGGCTCAGGGACTGAATTACGCATCTGCGAAACGCTACATCAAAGTAACGTCGTATGGTGCGAAATCGCAGAAAGAAGCTGCGAAAAAAAATGCGAATTCGCAAAAGGCAGATCATGCGAAAAGGAGTGTAAAGCCAGAGCCTGAGGCGCAAAAAATAACTGCGTCAGAGTGCTCAACGCCTCCTCCTTCAGCGCCAGATGATTTCGGGCTTTCCGAACAGCAGATGATATTTGCACAGCACGTCGTTGATGGGAAAGCACGAGTAGATGCATATCGTCTGGCTGGGTACAAATGCGACGGCGAGAACGCTTACTTTGCTGCCAGTCAGATATACAGAAATATACAGGTTAGGCGCTATATTCACGCCATACGAAATGAGCGCCAAAAACGATACGCTGCAGAACTCGATGATGTGATCGGTCAGCTGACTGCAATCATCAACGCGGACCCTAACGAAATAGCTCAGTATCGACGCGTTAACTGCCGGTACTGCTGGGGGAACGAGCACAAATATCAGTGGCGGGATATTGCCGAGCAACTTGCCGCTGAGCGTAAAGCTGAGGCTGACGGCGCGCATCCTCCGGATACATCGGGAGGTATTGGGTTTGTCGACAACGGCGACCCAAACCCAGAATGCCCGCGCTGCAACGGTGAAGGCGTGGGAGAACCATTCTTTGCCGATACACGGGATCTGGAAGGGGATGCTCGCTATTTGCTGCATGGCGTCAAGCTGAGCAAGTTTGGGATAGAGATTCTTACTGCCGACAAAGATGCTGCCCGTCGCGAACTGGCTAAGTTGCTAATCGCAAGGGATGGATCAGGAGGAGGCAATAATAATGACCTGTCACGCAAACTTATCGAGCTTGAAATTCGTAAACGCGCAGCGGAAGCAGAGCGCATAGAACAGGAAAATGCCTCTAAGAAAGCACCTGGCAAGCCGGGTGAAAAGCCAACGATAGTTATCAACCTTGTGAATTCACCAGATGCCGAATGAATACACTATTGAGTTTTTGCCTTTCCATGAAGGGCAAAAGAAGATTCATCGGTCAAAGGCTAAGAGGAAGGTAATTCGCGCTGGCCGACGTTTTGGTAAAACCACCATGCTGGAACAGGCGGGTGGGAACTGGGCGGCTAAGCAGATGCGCGTCGGCTGGTTCGCTCCATCGTATAAAATCCTGCTGCCGTCCTTTAAGGCTATCCGTGACCTTTTAAAACCAATCACTACCAGCTCGAGCAAGACAGACTCAATTATTGAGACTATCGGCGGCGGATTGGTTGAGTTCTGGACTCTCGATAACCCAGATGCAGGTCGTTCCCGTAAATATCACAAAGTTATCATTGACGAGGGGAGCCTCGTTAAAAAGGGTATGCGTGATATCTGGGAGCAGGCGATAGAGCCAACGCTACTTGACTATGACGGTGATGCTGTCATGGCTGGCACGCCAAAGGGTGTGGATGATGAGAACTTTTTCTATCAGGCCTGTAACGATAAGGATATGGGTTGGGAGGAACATCATGCACCAACGGCAGCCAACCCAACCATTAACCCTGAGGCGCTGGCGAGAATCATCGAAGGTCGCCCTCCGATGGTTGTCCAGCAGGAATACAACGCCGAGTTCGTAGACTGGCGCGGGCAAAACTTCTTCAAGCTCGACTGGCTTCTGGAGAATGGCGAGCCAGTTGATTATCCATATTCATGCGACACTGTTTATGGGGTTGTCGACTGTGCGCAAAAAGGACAACTGCATAACGATGGATCGGCGTGCATTTGGTTTGCCCTGATCAACGTACCAACGCCCCACCTCGTGATACTCGACTGGGACATCATCCAGATAGATGGATATTTCCTGAAAGATATAGTTCCTCAGTGGATCGGCAAAGCAAGACAGCTAAGCGAAATATGCCTTGCGAGAATGGGATGCACCGGTTTGTTTATCGAAGATAAGGCAACTGGCATCACGTTACTTCAACAGGGTTCCAATGAGGGATGGAACGTTCACCCGATTGATGGGGATTTAACGTCCCTTCCTAAAGAGTCACGAGCCATCAATATCTCTGGTTATGTTGCATCGGGGAAGGTTCGAATTTCCAAGTATGCATTTGAAAAAATAACCGAATACAAACAGTCAAAGAAAAATCACCTGTTATTCCAGGTCCTGAAATTCATCATTGGTGAAGAGGACCAGGATGATGATCTTTTCGACTGTTTCAACTATGGCGTTGCTATCGGGCTCGGTAACGGCGACGGCTTCTGACGAGAGAACCAATGAACGAAGACGATTTCGAAATCGGCAGCTGCTCTCACTCAGAGTTGATGGCATTGCTGGACAGCGACGACATCCAGCCCGGCTCTACGGCTGGCTATCAGACCTGCAAAACGGTTTACCTCTACCACCCGCTGGGCGGGAAGATGGTGGATCGCCCGATTAAAATGGCGATGAATGAGCCGCGCACCGTGCATGTTGCCCAGTCGTACGGCCTTGAACAGCGCCTGCGCGACGCGTTCGAGCGAGAATGGAAAGCGATGGGTGCGAACCAGCACATCGCCAATGCCGCGCGCATCGCCCGAATTTACGGCGTATCAGCGATCGCCATGCTGGTGGATAACCAGGAGCCGAATGAATCGCTGGATTACCGCACGCTGTACAAGCACAACGTCAGCTTTAACATCCTGGACCCGCTGAACACCGCCGGCAGTATCGTGCTGAATCAGGACCCGAACGCCCAGGACTTCCAGAAAGTCGACGGAATCCGGGTTGCTGGCAAGCCGTATCACAAATCGCGCTGTGTCGTCGTGCAGAACGAGGACCCGATTTACCTCGCATACAACCCGGCGGCGTTCGGCTTCACGGGGCGCAGCGTGTACCAGCGAGCGCTCTACCCGCTGAAGTCTTTCATCCAGACCATGCGCACCGACGATATGGTTGCGGTGAAAGGCGGCCTGCTGGTGACGAAAATTAAGGGTCCAAGCTCCGTCGTCAACAACATGATGCAGAAGCTCAGCGGCATCAAGCGCATGATGCTGAAGCGCGGGAAGACGGGAGAGGTCCTGCAGATCGGCGAGAGCGACAATATCGAGTCAATCGACCTGAGCAACCTGGAAAAGCCTCTCGACTCTGCGCGTAAGCACATTCTCGAGAACGTGGCCGCCGCCGCCGACATGCCAGCGATCATCCTCAACTCTGAGACATTCGCCCAGGGCTTCGGTGAAGGTACTGAAGATGCCCGCGCCGTGGCGGTGTACATCGACAACATCCGCGAGTGGCTGGACCAGCTTTATGCGTTCTTCATCCGCGTGTGCCAGTACCGCGCCTGGAGTATTGAGTTCTTCCAGTCTCTGCGTGCTGACTTCCCGGAGCTGAAAAACACCTACAGCGTGTATTTCGCGAGTTGGATAAACAACTTCGAGTATCGCTGGCCGTCCTCCCTGAAAGAGCCGGAAAGCGAGAAGGTGAAGGTCGACGAGACGCGCTTTAAGGCGATCGTCAGCATGCTGGAAGTGGTGCTGCCGCAGCTTACTGCTGACCCCGAAAACCGGGCGACTCTGATCGAGTGGGCGTGTGAAAACGCCAACGCCAACGAGAACCTATTCCCTCAGCGGCTTAATCTCGATTACGACTCGCTGAAGGAAAACCCACCGCCGGAGCCGCCGAAAGCTGAAGAGCCTGGCGGCGGGATGATGCTATGAACACTTTCACCAGAACAGTGAGAGATGCGGTGAAGTTCTTTCTCCGCAACGGCTACTCGTCCCGGGAAGAGCTGGAACGCTGGCAGGCGATTATCCGCCAGGCCGCCGAAAGCGAAACAGCCGATGACTACATGGCGATGGTCACCCGCAACCTGACGAAGGCATACGACCTGCAGGTTGGGCGTGCTGGCGCGCTGAAGCGCCACCAGGGCATGTCCCGGTTCACGCTCAACTACCTTGAGCCGAAGCTGAGGACGGAGCTCGACAGGCGGATCCTCGCCAGCGCCGACCTAATCCAGCTCAACCGCAAAAAAGCCATCGACACTACACTGTCGCGGTTTAGCGGCTGGGCCAGCAGCATTCCCTCAGCCGACAGCATCGCGCTGACCGGTATTCAGGGAACGATGCGGGAGACGGCAGCGCACATTCAGAAGGCCGCCGAGAAGGTCGACTATGAAGTGCGCCGGGTGATGATCGACCAGAACCATAAGCTGATAGCCAACATCGACAACGTGATCGCAACCAGCAATAACGCGATTGCAGCGATATGGCACAGCCACTGGCGGCGTCCGGGTTATGACTTCCGCGAGGACCACAAGGAACGCGATCAGCTGTATTACCTGATTCGCGGGAACTGGGCGCAAAAAAACGGGTACGTGAAAGCAGGTCCTGCCGGTTACCTGGACGAAATCACTCAGCCAGGCGAAGAGGTTTTTTGCCAGTGCTACGTGACATACGTCTACAACCTCCGAAGCATTCCTGAATACATGCTGACCCAGAAGGGGCAGAAGTTCATGGAGTCGATGAAGAAAGCAGCATAGGAGCATTAAAACGTGGCTATTTTTGGCAGCGGGATAATGTTCCGTCAGGGTAAGTTCGTCTTCCTGATCCAGCGCTCGGATGATGGTACGTGGTGCCCGCCTGGCGGTACGGTAGAGCCGGGCGAGCTGGCTATTGATGCCGCGCGCCGCGAGTTGCTGGAAGAGGTGGGCTATCAGTACGATGGCCCGCTGACCCCGCACAGCGTATACGGCGATTATCTGACGTTTCGCGCCGAGGTGCCGGAGAGGTTCGAGGCGAAGCTTAACGACGAATCGCTGGCCGCAGGATGGTTTCACATCGACGATCTGCCCAAGCCGCTTCATCAGCCATTCGCTGAGATGCTGGCGCAGCAGGCGCTCAATGAAACCGAGGTGGCCGCGCTCATCGCTGACGGGACGCTAAGCAGCCCGCAATTCTTTATCAACATGTGGATGTTCGCCATCAGGGTAACCGGAACGGGGGTTACCTGGCGCTCTGCAGATCAGGAGATGACATTCCGTAACCCGGACGATTATCTCACCCCCGAATTTCTCCAGAGGGTAGCCGGTGTACCACTTATCTGGCTTCACCCCAAAAAAAGAACACTTGATAGCGACGAGTTCGCAAAGCGCGTTATTGGCACCCTGACAAATGCTTGGGTAGCCGATAAGGGCGAAGTGTGGGCTGTTGCGCGCGTGTACGACGCCGAAGCTGCTGAAATTATGGCAACAAGGCAATTAAGCACCTCGCCAACTGTGAAGTTCTCAGAGGTAGCTCAATCAATCAATGTCGACGGTCAGCCTCTACTGGTGGAGCCATCCCCCGAGCTGCTCGACCACGTTGCAATTTGTGAACAGGGCGTATGGGACAAGCTCCTTGCCCCTACTGGTGTTAAATCTGATTCCATTCCAAACGAGGCTGAAAAGATGGACGAGGAAAAAATCGTAGCGCTAATCAATAAGGCGATTGACGCACGCATGGCTAAGGCTGACTCAGAAGCAGCAGACCTGAAAGCCAAGGCCGATGCCGAAGAAGCAGCCAAGAAAGAAAAGGCTGATGCTGAGGCAAAAGAGGCCGAAGAGGCGAAAGCCAAAGCTGACGCGGAAGAGAAAGCCGCGAAAGAAAAAGCAGACGCCGAAGCCAAAGAGAAGGCCGACGCGGAAGAGGCAGAATGTATGGCGAAAGAAAAAGCTGACTCTCAGCTGCGCCAGGAGATCGCCGACCTGCGCTCCCGCATCCCAACCGAGTTGAGTGATGAAGAGCGTAACGAAGTCGCCGACGCACAGGTGAAGGCTGATAGCGTGTTCTCCTGCTTCGGCAAGCGCGCGCCGGTTCCGCTGTCTGGTGAAAAGCCGCTGGCATATCGCCGCCGCCTGATGATCCAGCTGCAGGAGCATTCGCCTGACTTCAAAACCGTCGACTTGTCCTCCATTGCTGACTCAGCCCTGCTGAGCGTGGCCGAGAAGACGATCTACGCCGACGCGCAGAAATCGGCAAGCCTGTCTGTTGGCCCTGGCATGCTGCGCGAAATTAAACGCGCTGATGCGACCGGTCGCCAGATCAGCACCTTCGAAGGCGATCCTGCTGCCACCTGGGCTCCGTTCCAGTCCGGCAAGCGTCAGGTCACCAGTTTCAACAACCAGGCTTAACGGGAGCTCTCAAGCATGGCTAATTTATCTCTTAACCCGATGGCAACCACGAACGCGCTGGGTTCCTTCGGTGTGCAGTCCGACGGTTATATCCAGGGCGTGGCGCTCGATGACCCGGCCAACCGCTTTAATCTGGCGGCGGGCACTGTGGCGGCAACCGAAACCAAACCTCTGTGGGGCGGCTTGCCGGTTGCTGAGCTTCTGCCTGGCACCAGTTCAAGCCCGCGCGGTTCTTACATCCGTCGCGCTGTGTCTGTTGCCGAGCTGGAAGGCTTCACTGTCTTCAATCAGGCTCACAACGGCCTGACCACACCTCAGTCTCCGGTTCCGCTGTACGCATCAGGCATGAGCGTTTCTTACTACCGCCTGGGCTCTAACATGCGCGTTCCGCTGAAGGCATCTGCGCAGGTTGTCGCGCTGGGCACCTCTGGCGCTTCAGTGAAAACTCCGCTGGCCTGGGACTTCGTGAACAACCAGATCACCACTGCGGCGGCGGCCGGTTTCGCTGGTTCTGATATTGCGACAACTGCTGTGACCTATGCCAATGGCGTGGCGACGGCGACAACCGCATCAGCGCACGGCCTTACTGCTGGTCAGTACGTGAAAATCAGCGGCGTTGCCCCTGCGGCGTACAACGGCACTGTGGTAGTGCTGTCTGTTCCGAGCTCAACGACCTTCACCTACGCCCCGGCAACTGCACCAGGCGGCGCTGCAACCACGCAGGGCACCATCGGCGCAGTTACGCTTTCCGACATCACGCTGCCGGTAAAAGTGCTCGCCATCGAATCAGGCAACTCCAAGACTGTCAGCTATGACAGCGCGACGGGCTTCCTGACCTGGAATAACACCGACAGCTGCGCGCTGGTCTTACTTTAATCGGGAGCTGAATTAAATGGCTGCAATTACCCCCAGCTACACCATCGTCAATCCGTCGTACATCGCGCCGGAGATGATCATTGGTTACCAGCAGGCGTCAGGTGCGTTTGAAACCATCGCCAGCGGTAACCCGCAAGTCCGTCTCGGCGTAGGCGATCAGTACGTCTACATGCGCCGCCTGGACATTCGCACCCAGACCACTTCCAGCCAGTCCGGTAACGGTAACCAGCTGCCGAGCGTGGCGCTTGATGCGAAGATGATTTCAACCCCAACCTACCTGTTCCGCTGCCGTGGTATCTACGATCACCATGATATGGCCGCTGCCGGTAACTGGAACTTTGCACTGCCGGAAGCGCAGCGCCTGGGCATGCGTCAGGGCATTTTCCAGCAGCTGCGCTCTGCTCTGCTGTACGGCATGAACCCTGCTGGCGGTGAAGGCCTGCTGAACACCGCTGGTGCGACCACCGAGTCCCTGCCTCCGGACAGCAACGGCAATACCACTGTGCTGACCTATGACCACGGCCAGATGGCGGTATATCTGCTGGGTCACGTACAGGCCGCACTGACCCGTACCATGCAGCTGGGCCGCCAGCAGCGCGTCGTTATCCTGGGTCCGCAGCGCGTTCTCGGTGCCATGGAGATTCAGCAGATCGTTCAGCTGACTTCTTACCAGCGTCCTGGTGGTGGTACTGACACCGTCGGCGGCACGGTGAAGGAAGTGCTGAAAGGCGCAAACGTCCAGGTTGACTGGGTGTATGACGATACCCTGATCGGCGCTGGCGCTGGCGGTACCGACGCGGTGGTGATCACCATCCCTGAGGTCGAAGTGCCGATGGTCAACTCTACCGTGAACACCAACGAATTCGCCAAGCTGACCCCGTCTCTTGCCGCGAACGCGCTGATGTTTACCGACATGGCCGCGCCGCGCGAGATTCCGACGCCGATCGCTGGTGGCGCCATCGATGTTCTGTCCGAAATGCGTTCAACCGCAGGCTGGGCAGTTCGTCCGGAAGCAATCACCATCCTGTCCATGGCGTACAGCGCCTGATCCATTCTTTGAAGTGGTTAAGCCTCTGCCGGGGAAACTCAGCAGGGGCTTTTTTACGAGGGTAACCAATGAAACTCTATATCGCTAACACCACCAAGCAGCGCCAGATTTTTGCATATCGCAAACTGGAGACCGGCCGCCTTATTCAGATCCCGATTAACCACGGAGATCAGATGATGGTGCTGGATGGCTCAACTGAAGAAGTTGACGCAGTGGTGCAGCATCACCAGGTTTACGGTCTGGTTGACTCGACGAAAATCGACCAGAGCCAGGCGTTTGTCGGATTGTGCTACAGCCTGAACAAGCCTGTATCAGCGTCGGTAATCGAAAAAGCAATCCGTGATAACGATATTCACCTGACCCGTGGCGCCCACGGCCGCCGCCAGGCATCTGTAGCGGCTCTGGATAGTTCTCTGCGCGAAAGCGGTACCGGCTATTCCGGCGAAATGGAAGTCAGCGCTGAGCAGGCCAGAGGCCGTGGTGAAAGCGACGAAATTCAGGTCGTTAACGAGACGATTGTTACTCCGAAAGCCGGGAATAAGAAAAAATGAGCGTAAATCTGGCTGCATTCATCATATTCGTTCGCACAGATATGGGCGTAACCGCCAGCCAGGTTCCTTATGACTCTCCGTCCTTTGTTGTTGCGTATAACGCGGCCGTGGAATGGGTGAACCGGGATATTGAACTGGTTATGCCCAATCTGTATGAGGTTGCCGTTTACAATCTTGGCGCATCGTTTCTGGTCAACTACGGTACTGAGTCGGTATTTGCTGAATTCAGAAAAGAGTATGGCCTGAACAATTTCAAGGCTGGCGTGATTACTGGTGCCGGGGATAACTCAACCAGCGCTCAGCGCCTGGTGCCGGACTTCTTCAAAGACCTGTCACTGGCTGACCTGCAGATGCTGCAGGACCCATGGGGCCGACGGTACCTGATGATTGCCCAGCAGTTCGGCAGTTTGTGGGGTCTGTCATGATCACCTTCCATCTTGGGGTGATTGACGTCCCGTATGAGGACGAGAACACCACGACCGGAGACGTCGCCGAGTATCTGGAGGAAAAGTACCAGATCATGCAGACGTTTTTCGACAGGTACAGCAACGACATCGCTGATTTGATGGCAAAGGACATGGCGGAACAACTGGAAAACTTGATTGCAGGCTTCCCGCCACAGAGTGACCCTTTTCGACAATCAATGTCACAGATCCATGACCTGTTCGTCGGATTCCTCGACAACGCCGAAATGAACGGATTGCCTGGAGTGCCAACGAAGCGCGCGCTGGAGGGTATTTCGAAGCGATTCAAGAGCGGAAAAGGGCCGAAACCTCGCCCTTCATTCATTGATACCGGAACCTACCAAGGGGCGATGTGCGCCTGGGTGAGCGGGGTGCTAAATGCCTTCCCTGGATGAGTTGCAGCAAACTGCAAAAACCGAGCTTAACGCCACGCTGACGCAGGGTCTTGATGACCTGAGTCGCTTTCAGGTGGTCACGTTCACGAAGTATATCCGCAAGGTGCTACCCCTCGATGGCTTCGTCTTCTGGGTGAAGGCTTCTGTTCTGTCGGACGACCCCAGCAGCGAGCCCGATACGGTGAACGTTAAGGGCTATCTGCACCTGACGACCGAAACCATTCAGGACGATGAGCAGCTTTACGACCGGAACGTCGTGACGTTTACCGCGCAGGCGGACATCGACCCGTTCAATGATATCGGATCTAATGTCCTGTATATCGGGGAATTCTTTGGCCTCCAGTTTTCCTTCTCCCGGCGCACCGGGCTGAACGAACCGGCCAACCTCTACCACTACACAGGGGAGGCAATATTCCCCTACATGCGATCGCAGATCATCAACTCTGCCGATGATATCGACCTGTCGGATGTTGTGGTTTCGAGCTCATTGCCGGTATGGCTGGCGTTGAGCCAGTACATGCCAATGTTCCCGGCCATGCTGTCGACGCAGAACCTGTCTCCTCCGTACGCAACGGTGAAGTGCAGCAACACCGCGCCGATTGCCGGGAACTTTTATCTCGATGAGCAGCAGAACCAGTATCAGCTGGTTTCCGAGGATGTGACGATCTCCATCACTGGCCTGCGCAATGCCGGGGTTGAAGATTTCCTGAGGTACGTACAGCAGTACACGCTCGGAGATGACGCGGAAATGGGCGTGATGAATATCCCGGTCGTTCAGGACGAGCGCGTCACGCAGAACGAGCTGAACATCATCGCCATGAGAAAAACCATTAAGTTCAAAGTCAACTATTACCAGCAGCGCATGCGTAACGTCGCGCGCAGGCTGATCACGTCAGCGATTCCGTCCATTTACCCGGAGAAATAAATAAATGGCAATTGTTAACATTAACGTCTCGGTGACAAACCCACCGAAGCCCTCTCAGCTGCTCAAATCCGGCGCGATGATCTCCATGGGCGGAACAACCCTGGCGGCAGGTGAGTATCAACTCCTGACGACCAAAGACGATCTGAAGGCGATTACCTCACCGGCTAAAACCATTTCAACGATCACCTGGGCAACCGGCGTCGTTACTGTGACCCTCTCGGCAGCGCATGGCTGGAATGTTGGAGACACTATCCCGCTGGTCGTCTCTGGCGTTACTCCAGCAGCGTATAACCGCGCCGTAACCGCCACTGTGACCACTTCCACCGCCTTCACTTATCCGCTGGTGACTGACCCCGGCACGGCAACAGTTATGGGTACGGTGAAAACCGTAGCGGCAAACGAAATCATCGAGATGAATACCACGTTCTGGTCCCAGGGAACTACCCGCGCGGTCTACGTGCTGGAGCTGGGCGACGTGTCTGTTGCTGCTGCTGTTGCTGCACTGGCCGACTTCATCGATGAGGATATCTCTCTGGGCAACACCTACCAGAAATTCTTCTCGTATCTGGTGCCGCGCGAGTGGGATGGCGAGCCGACGTTTAAAACCCTGACTGGCCTGTATACCAGTCCAGCGTCACTGGTGTATTTCTTTGTCACCACCACGATCGCCACCTACCCGGCGTGGGTCGCCACCAAAAACAAATCTGTGTTTGCGGGAGTGGAGTCAACAAACATCCCAGCAGGCGAGTTTTCCATGGCGTTCCCGTTCCAGTCCTCTCTGGTAAACGACCCTGGCTCGTCAAACATGGTACCGCCGATGGCGTACCGATTTGGTTACGGGGTTACAGAGTATCCGGTCGAAGGTAATGGCACGCTGCTTAAACAGCTCCAGGACAACAGCATCAACTACGTCGGCACCGCCGCGGAAGGTGGGCTGAGCAACAAAATGCTGGTGGCAGGCCACATGCTGGACGGCAATCCGTTCAACTACTGGTACTCAGTAGCATGGACTGCAATCAACCTCGAGCTCGACCTGGCCAACGAAATCATCAACGGGTCAAACACCACTGTTAACCCGCTGTACTACGAGCAGAACGGTATCGACCGCCTGCAGCGCCGCGCGCTGAAGACGCTGCGCAACGGAATCAGCTACGGCCTGATCCTCGGGCGCGTGATTGGTACCGGCCTGACGCAGCAGGACTTCAACACCGAATACGAGAAAGGCACGTATGCCGGTAACGCGGTGATCAACGCCGTGCCGTTCGCGAATTACACCAGCCTGAATCCGTCCGATTACGCCGCTGGAAAATACGCTGGCCTGAGCGCTGTAATGACGCCGCGCCGCGGCTTCGAATCCATCACGTTTAACGTGAACGTAACCAACTTTGTAGGGGCGTAAAAAATGGCAAACCCATTAGTACCGCAGGGATTCCTTAATCGTGTGCGCGGCGCAGTGTCGGTAACTGACGTGCCTGCGCTGAACATCACCGCCTCTTATCTTGGCAAGGATGGAATCAGTATGCGGCCTGACGGCGCGGCTACAGATATCCTCCCGACAATGACCGGCACTGTAGGCAGCCAGGCGCCATATCAGCAGGTGACCGTCACCGTCCATCTGCTGCGCACCCAGGGGTTAAGCGACAGCTACAAAAACCGCTTTGCCACCGATACGGCACTGGGCGAGGTGGTGATCACCCCTGACGCGAACACGCTCAGCAATTTCACCGTGCTGAACGCTTACCTGGTGAACTTCAACGAGCTGCCTTTTACCGGTATGGATGCCGGGTACGTGGTGACCATCAGCGGTTATATCCTGGCTAACGACAATATGTGGGTCTGATTGTGAAAATAGACAAAAAGCTCAACCTGGTAACAAACATCACCCGGGAAGACGGGTCAATCGTGTACCTGCATGTGACCCCGTTCCCGTATGAGGTGGTGGAAGAGCACTGTCTGCTGCTGGGCAACCTGTTCACCAACTTCATCTCACAGGTCGGCGGCCTGGGCGCGGCGCGAGTTGCGGCAATGATGCTTCGCAAAAAGCTCAAGCGTGAGCAGGATCTGAGCGCTGAGCAGGGGCAACAGGGGCCGACTATCGTCGACGAGATCCAACGCCTTACATCCGTTATCTGGAACGATGGCGGGGCATGGAAAACAACCTCTTTTGATGCCGCCATGAAGCAGGGGATCATTTCTCCAGATGAATACCGCGAAGTCGAAGGCGAGGTGGTTTTTTTTATGGTTTCCTCTGCCATTCAGAAGGCTCAACTGATTGCGCCGACGGTGGGGTCAGTGATCGGTATGTACGGTGGGCGACTCGAATCATTGAGCGTTACGGCGTTTCGCGATTCGTTGCAGACGTCGAATCCTCCTGGCGATACCCAGATCCAGAATGCCCAGCAGGAAACGTCATATATACCCTCCTAGACTGGGCGTCGAATGAGGGATTCTGGCGGGTAATCAGGGAAATCACCGGCGAAGAGTTCGCCAGCCCGGCGCAGTACCGCCAGCGATACATCATTTCCGCGCTAAAAGACAGGGGTTCCTTCAATGGTGGCTAAGTCTATTGTCGATATTGACGTAAATGACGACAAGTTTGTCTCATTTATGGATAAGTTTAAAGAATATCAGGCTGCACTTGAGGACCTTCCTGAAGCATGGCGCGGGCTGGCGCATGGCGCCACTGATGCCACCAAAGAGACGGCGAAAGCGAAAACAGAGGGTGACCTTCTGGCTAAAGCTTTTTCGGAGGGGGCAAGCGCGATTCTGTCGATAAACAGCGGACTTGAGCGGCTTACCGACAGCCTGGACCGGGCGAATAAAAGTCAGGAAGACTTCAACAAGAAAACCCGCTCATCAAAGGGTTTTTTGAGTGATGCCTCGAAGGACGCGAAATCGCTGGCCGGGCACATCAGGGATGCAACCACAAGCCTGCTGTCATGGGGTGGCATTGTCGGCCTGTTCACTGGCGTGCTGGGCGTCGGTGGTCTTTTCGGGCTTAACCGCCTGGCGGCCACAACCGGTTCTCAGAGGTTCACTTCTCTGGGGATCGGGACGAGCATTGGCGCGCTGGATTCGACAGCCATTAACTACCAGAAAGCGCTTGGCAACCCAACGGGAACGCTGGGCGCTATCCGAGACAGCCAGATGGATCTGTCAAAGCGCTGGACATTCCAGGCTATGGGCATCAACAACCCAGACCAGGACCCGGCCAAACTCCTGCCGCAGATGATTCGCAATGCGCGAGACATTTTTGTCAAAAACGGCAGCACCCTGCAGGGTGCCAACGCCTACGGCCTGACGAACTTCTTCAGCCTGGATGACCTGAATCGCTTTAAAAATATGAGCGATGAAGAAATCGATGCGATGGAGCGCCGGGCGCAGAAGGATGCGAAGTTACTGCAGATCACCGATCAGCAGGCGCGGCAGTGGCAGGATTTCAACGTCCAGTTGGATTACAGCGGGCAGAGCATCCGTAATACGTTTGTGCGCGGGCTCGGTCCGTTAACCCCGCAGCTTAGCAAGCTTTCTGATGCGCTGGCTGGTGCCATTGATACGGTGCTGCAGTCGCCAGAACTCGGTAAGTGGATTGACGGGCTGGCGGGAGGCATAGAGCGCTTCGGGAAATACCTCGCATCGCCAGAGTTCACCAAAGATGTTGATGATTTTATGGATGGCCTGCGCAGGCTAGGACAGTCGATAGGTAGAGTAATTGACCTATTCACTGGTAAAACTAGCGTGAGTGAATTCATGGGTGGAGAGGCGCCTTTGGCCGACGATCCGTCCAAGTCTCCTTCGGAGAACATGAACGATAGATACAGGCGATATGAAGCACAGCAAAAATCAAAACCGTATGACCAATATTTCGAAGAGGCGGCAAAAAAATACAACGTTGATCCAAAGTGGCTGAAGTCCATAGCCGCAGCAGAATCCTCATGGGACCAGAATGCTGTCTCCAGCGCTGGAGCTAAAGGTTTAATGCAGGTTATGCCTTCCAACTTCAGGGATGGCGAAAAACCATTTGACCCTCACGACAACATTATGGCAGGAGCGCGAGTTTTCTCATGGGCCATGCAACAGTCTGGCGGTGATTTTGACGAGGCGCTTCGTTATTACAACGGAGGGGTTCGTCGTGGAAGCGCTGAGAATGTCGCCTACCCTGGGCGAGTAAGAGAGCAATATGAAGCAATGTATGGTTCTCAGAAAAAACAGGCAATAGAAAACGGCAGCGACAATTCAGAGGTTGCCAAAAACACGAACAAGACTAACCAACTACTGCAACAGATTGTTGACAGAGGGCTTACTGGGAACGGCTCTGGAATGGTCGTTTACAACAACACTGGCGGTAATGCCGTTGTTTCCAGTTCTCAACTCGGAGTTCGATGATAATGGCATTTACTCGCGAGCTATACCGGCTTGGCTTCGAAATATCCCCGGTTATCCTCTGCAATGGAGTTGCGGAGGCTATCCCCGGCGGTATGCTGCCCATAGTGGCGCTCACCCAAAGCGCCAGCTTTGTGACCGGGCTGATTGGTGGGGCAATCAACCTTACCGATCTGGATAAATATTTCTGTCACTGGCGGCCTGTTCTGGGCGCGACAATGGTCGACTATGACATTGCTAAATACCCATTTGCTAACCAGACTGTCGCGGCCAACGCGCTTCTGGCGCAGCCGTTGAGGGTCAGCCTGATGATGGACGCGCCGGTGAACGAGAATACCGGTGCCATGACCAAACTGGTAACACTGAGCGCGCTGCAGGCAGTGCTTCAGGCGCATGCCAATCTGGGCGGGACTTACATCGTGGCTACGCCGTCCATCATCTACAACAACTGCATTCTGAAAACTGTTAAGGACAGCTCAACCGGTAATGATCCGCTCCCTCAGCGGTCATGGCTCTGGGATTTCGAGCAGCCGCTTATTACCACCACTGATGCTGACAGAGCAGTTACCAACTTCCTTAAGAGAATAGATGCCGGGGATCCTAATAAAACACCATCATGGACAAACACGGCATCAGCTCTTGGCAATACCGCCCTGGGTGGATCGGTAGCAAGTAGTGCGGAGGGCGTAATTGGGCTGATAGGTAAACTCCAGGGGGCGTTCGGGATATGAGCACCGTCAATTATCCATTTACTGGAAGAGAGCAGCGTAGCGTGACGTTCTCGCCAATTCTTGACGGGAACGTTTATACCTGTCAGATGAAGTGGAACATCGCCGCACAGCGTTGGTACCTGCTGATCACTGATAGTTCTGACAACACGGTCATGAATACCGCCGTCGTAGGCTCAACATCTACTGGGGGGATAAACCTTTTAAGTGGAGTTTTCTCATCGACGACCATGATCTGGCGCGAAAAGAACGGGCAGATTGAGGTAACGAGCTGATGCGTTATTACGAAATAAACATTCTTGATAGCAATGATAAAGTCATCCAGCACTACTCCAGTCATAAAAATGGAGCGTACAACCCAGGCGCCTTGATGGTTGAATTTGACATTCTCAGGTTCGGAGAGTCTACCCCGCAGGGTGAAACTCACTTAACCATATGGGGGATTGGACCGAGAGACATGCAGCAGGCCAGGCAGAATCTCTATGGTAAAAAAATTCAGATTTTTGTTGGCATGTCAAAAGGGCTTCCACTGGCAGGTGCGGTGAATAAAAAGCTAGCTATTGAAGGCTATATCTTTCAGGTGTTCGGCAACTGGCAGGGCACAGAGCTGCGGCTGGACTTCATCATTGTCGCTGGTCCGGTTAATACCACTGCCCGTGGGCAAATGGTTCCTCTTCAGCTCACCATGCCCTGGTCAATGGGGCAGAAACTCTCCGTTGCGCTGACACAATGTATCATGACGATGGGCGGCTTTACGCCGAACATAAGCATCAGCGACAGGCTGACGCTGAATTACGATCGCCCTATGTTTTGCGGCTCCCTCGCTGAGCTGGCAAAAAACCTCCGGGCGTTTTCGCTGTCCCGCATCAAAGACCCAGGCTATACGGGTGTGGAAATTGCCGTGGTGAACGGCAACGAAATCCGGGTGTGGGATAACGATTACGCTAACCATCCAGATCAGGGCTCGAAAACCAGCGCGACGGAAAGGAGTAAAAATCCTGTCCAGATAAATTTCAATGACCTGATCGGCCAGCCAACGTGGATTAGCTTTGGCGTTGTCAGCGTCATCTGCGTTATGCGCGCTGACCTGCAGACTGGTGACCACATCCTGATGCCAGAAAAGGCCAGGCCGATGATTCAGGCATCCTCTTACTCGCAGTTTCGCGATGACTCAGCCTTTAACGGTGAATTCGTCGTTCAATCGGTGCGGTTGCTGGGTAACAGCAGGCAGCCTACAGCTGAGGCGTGGATCACAGTTATTGAGGCATACCCGGCGGAGGCGGTTAAGACAAAATGAGCGTTGACCAGAAGCTAAATTTCGGCCGGAACATGAACAGGTTCGCTGAGCAGAAATTCCAGGAGGCGTTCCAGGCTGCCGGGAAGATACTCCCAGCAAGCATTGTTGAGCAGAAAGGCAACATGGTCACGGTGGCCTTCGAGCTGCATGACACGCCATACGTTTTCCCTAATGTCACGATCCCGCTCTTCGGTCCGCAGTACATTCGATATCCGATGCAGCCAGGAGATAAAGGGATTGTTATTCCTGCAGACACCTATCTTGGCGGCGTCAGCGGGCAGGGCGGTGGTATCGCCGACCTCACCCCTCCCGCCAACCTTAGCGCCCTGGTATACCTGCCGATTAGCAACACCGAATGGGAGGCCGTCGACGGGAACGTTGTCACTATCTACGGGCCTGAGGGAGTTACCATCCGGGACCAGGGAAGCAACACGACGTTTCTGCTAACGCCTGACAGCGTAACAATCGCTGCCGTGGATCAGTTTAAGGTCACTGTCGGTAGCACTGTTCTTACCCTTACGCAGGGTATGTGGAGCATCACAGGACAGAGCGGGAAGTTGCAGGACTCTACCGCCAGCACCAGTCCGGCGATTATGCACACTGGCTGGGTCGCTCTGGTGGCGTGGCTAAATGCGCATGCTCATACAAACGGAAATGGCGGTGCGAACACTGGCGCGCCAACCACTACTTTCAACGGGAATATCACGCAATGAGAACCTACGGGAGAAATGCAGAGGGTAAGTGGGTGCTGGTGTTGCCGGATGAAAATGGCTTCAACGACTCCATCTATCTTACGACGCTGATCCAGAATCTGAAGCTGGCGCCGCAGGAGTCGCCGTTTTTTGCAAACAACGGCATCCCGTCGCAGAGTTCAGTCATTCAGCAGGTGCTGCCCACCTATTATGTCGACAGGCTTCAACGGCAATTTAGCCAGTATTTTTCATCCCTGCAGATAGCCCTGGTGAGTGATGACCCTCCCGTATACAACATTTCGGCGATAACGAACGCCGGTTCTAAAATTATCACAACGGTGAACGTATGAGTGATTTGTCCGTTAGCTATGATGCGGCCGGGCCAGTTCCGAAAACCTCCGAAGAGCTGCGCGCCGATCTTGTTTCAAGAGCCACTGAATTATCACCCGGAATCACGACGGACCTGCCTGGCTCACTGATTGAGGATATTGTCAGTACCGACGTCGGAGCACTGATCATCGCCGACCAGATCCGCGTCGACCTCATAAACTCTGTTGGCCCGCTGAAAGCGAATATGTACATGCTGAACCTCCTGGCGCAGCAGTCAGGTATCCCACCGCAAAAAACTGAGGGTTCGACAACAGTTCCTGTCGTGTTTGAAGGATCAGTAGGTTTCGTTGTGTCGCAGGGATTTCTGGTCAGCGACGGCACTTATACCTACCAGATTGCCGATGCGACAGTGGTCCTGTCCTCAGGTGTCAGCTCGATGGTAACAGCCATTGCAACGAACACCGGTTCGTGGGCCGTTCCGGTCGGTTCTGTTAACCAGACCCTTACCAGCCTGCCGTCTGACATTACCCTTACTTGCACCAACCCGGTTGCCGGCACACCTGGCGGTGCGCCTGAAACTAACTCCGAGTTTCGCGAGCGCGTCTGGGAAGCTCAGATGTCGACCGTGCAGGGATATCCTGGTTTTATACGGCAGAAGCTTACAGACCTGAGCAATGTTCAGGCCCGACTGGTTTCAGTCGTTCAGAGCGGTAATGCGTGGATTGTGATGTGTGGTGGCGGTGATATCTATGAGATGGCCGGGGCGATTTATAAATCAGCTGGCGACATCAGCAGGCTGAAAGGGACCGATTTGAATGTAACCGGGATCACCAATGCAAACCCTGGCGTCGTCACGACAGATATCACCCACGGTTTCAGCACAGGACAGGTTATAAAAATCGCTGGTGTAACCGGCATGGCTGGCATTAATAACGTGTCACTAACCATCACCGTGTTGAGCCCGCACACCTTCTCTATAGGCATCAACACCACTGCCTCGGGTGCGTGGACAGGTGGAGGCATAGTCACGCCTAACCTGAGAAACAACGTTGTCACTATTAACGATTGGCCGGATAACTACGTCATCCCGTTCGTCGTTCCGCTGCAGCAACTGGTAACGATTAAATTTGAATGGGCCACGGAAAGCGCCAACTACCTGACTGACGCGACTATAGCATCGCTGGTGTCGCAGCCAGTAATCAATTATGTGAACGGGATATTTGCTGGCAATCCGATGAATATCAATAACGTCAAGGATGTATTTCTTCAGGCCATTAACAGCACGCTTGATATGAGCCTAATCTCGACTTTGAACGTTATTGTTACTGTGAATGGAATTATCACAGGCGTGGACGCCGGAACTAATATCATCAGCGGTGACCCATACAGTTACTGGTACATTGCCTCAGATGGGGTTATTGTTGACGGGATATAAAATGCTGGAAGATATCATTAAATCATACCTGTATACGCAGTATAACGACGATGATGATCTTCAGGCGTTCGTCACTGCGTATAACACCATGGCTCAGGAAATTTATTCATGGATGATTAACGCCAATCTCCCGATCTTTGTCGGCGGATACAATGCTGGCGACCAGCTAAAATGGATAGCCAGAGGAATTTACGGCGTGAGGCCGCCAGTGCTTATCAGTGGGAAACGAACCGTTTACGGCCCGTACAATGCTATTCTGTTTAACCAACTGCCATTTAATGGTCGGAAGGTGGTAAATCAGTCTGAGCAGGTTGTTGTCTCCGATGATCTATTCAAGCGCATCATGACATGGAACTTCTACAAGGGTGATGGGTATTACTTCACTATCCCATGGCTGAAGCGCCGAATCATGCGATTCCTGGCTGGCATCGATGGCGTAGACGTTATTAACGATCAACGGTGGAGTATATCTGTTCTCTTCTCAGGTTCGGGAGCAAGTATCTCGATCATAAAAGGGTACAGAAAGCTCACTGATACCTCGATGTTTAATAGCTTTGCTTTCAACTCTCGAACCTACAATCAGAAGAAAAGCCTGCTTATAAAGAGCGATGATTACGAATATGCATCCCTCTTCAAGCAGGCCTTTGATAGTGGGTTGCTCCATATGCCATTTTATCAGCCGGTTAGCGTGACTATCATTGGGTGAGCGCTATTCGCCATCTGATAGATTATAACCAGCGTCAATCATTTTGATAAAAACTGGCTTAAACCATGAGTAATCTACCTGTGATATTCCAGATTTTGTGTATATTTGTTCCAGTAGGTAGTCAGAGTATGTTTTTCTTTCAATGCCGTCATTTGATGCTCTAAATGCCAATATACATGCATTTGAAAACATTTTTATTTGACTCATTTTTGTTGTTGGGCTAATAAGATCATAATCTTGAAAGTGTTTTTTTCTTGCTTCATTAATTGATTTTACATAGACTTTCTCGTAATTTCCTTGTTCAATTCCAGCTATTTTTGTGCAATCTCTTTGTATGGTTTGTTCTGTGGAAGAGATTGCCTCACTGGATGTTGAAACAAAAAACATAAAAGCTATAATCGATAAAAATTTCATATTTCATCCGTAATTTATGGTTAAATATATTTAAGGTGGGTTTTTGCTATTTGTATTTATTCTTCAAAAACTCAACGTGGTCTTTCAGGATGTTAATGTGCTCGTTGAGACTGTTTATAGTGTTTTCCATGTGAGATATGGTCTCTTTTTGGGTCTCAATAATTTCATCCTTCATGCTCAGTAAGTATTGATAATGGTCTGACGTTTCTTTCGAGCGATTGCTTTCACCTTCATCAAGTTTTGAAAATGAACTTTCGAGTATTTGAACGATTTCAGCGTTCGTCGAACGTCCATTTTCCTTTGCTTGGGTTTGGATTTTTTCCTTTAAATCTTCAGGGATCCTCACCCCAAGTGGGGCTATCAAGCTGGCACCTTTCATGCTACATCCTCAGAATCAACAATCTACATAATGTAGTCGAAAAATGTTTGACAGGATAGACACATACTGCAATTATAAATCTACATAATGTAGTTTTTAAGTAGGAGAATGATATGCACAATGCAAGAAACATCCCACCAACAGGCATTCGGTTCCCTGATGCACTGAAGGAAATCCTGAAGAAAGCAGCAAAAGAAGAGGGGCGCTCGGTAAACAGTGAGGTGATTAAACGTATAGAAAGGAGCTTGAAAGAAGATGGATTTATTAAGGCATAGAAACGAAGAAGCCCCAACCGCAGCAACAGTCAGGGCTTCAAATTTGTCAGTAACTACCAAGGAACTAACGATATGAGTATAGCAACCGCAGTCTCTACTATCAACGTGCCTTTCCACGGTGCTGATCTGTATGTTGTAAGTGTTGATAATGAGGCGTATACCCCGATGCGCCCAATTATTGATGGTATGGGATTAACCTATCAAGGTCAGGCCGATAAACTGAAGTCACGGTTTGCTAAAGGGGTCAGGGAAATCATGATCCCTACGAAAGGGGGCGAACAAACCATGCTTTGCCTTGCGTTACGCAAACTGAATGGCTGGCTCCAAACTGTAAGCCCCAACAAAGTACGACCTGAAATCCGCGATAACGTCATTCGCTATCAGGAAGAGTGCGACGATGTGCTTTACGAATACTGGACAAAAGGGTCGGCGGTAAACCCACGGAAGAAAACTACCGTGAATGAGCGTACTCCGTTACGTGACGCTGTAAATATGCTGGTGGGGAGAAAGGGGTTGCGCTACGACGATGCATACAACATCGTTCATCAGCGGTTTAACGTTGAAAGTATTGATGAGCTCGATCTTGAGCAAATCACAATGGCAGTTGAGTACGTTCACCGCATGGCTTTGGAGGGGGAGTTCCTTGGTAAGCAACTGGAGCTGCCAATGCCAAAACTGGACATAAATATTCCTCTCCAGTGGTGGATTGACAACAATCCGGTGGTTCGTAGTGGCAACCTGTCATTCGGAAAGTCAATGTGTGCACCTGCCCTGGACGTCACTATGCCTATGCTCTGTGGCGACAATTCAACATCGTCTGCCATTCGCTTGATCAATATTCTTGAGGCGGCAGGGTTTGACGTATCAGCGCCTAAGGCTGAAATCGTAGCAATGAGAAGTCATCTGGCAAATATTGAATATGGCATGAAAGCCATTGCTGATGCTTGCCGGCGGGCAGGAAACAAAACTATCTCCTTCCGCGGCGCTAAAGCAGAATTCGTAATTAACTAAAAATCGTTAACCAAACCCGCTTCGGCGGGTTTTTTATTGCCCGAATCCCGGAGGATAAATGGCACTTCAACTTTTGGCTGCTAACAATGCTCAAAGCGTTCTGGCAGCTGGCATTAGCGCCTCAGCAACATCGTTGACACTGAATACTGGTACGGGTGCTCTTTTCCCATCTCCGGTATCTGGAACAAGCTTTTTTAAGTTGACGCTGGTTGATGCTGCGACAGGTCAGCTCAGTGAGATTGTCCACGTAACAGCAAAGTCAGGTGATGTGCTTACGATCGCTCGCGGCCAGGAGGGAACCTCCGCTCGAGCATGGTCAGCTAACGACATTGCTGCAAATATGCTTACTGCGGGCACAATACTGTTACTTGCCCAACTGGAGAGCCCATCATTTACAGGTACGCCAGCTGGACCTACAGCCGCCCCAGGGACAAACACAACCCAGTTTGCCACAACGGCATTTATTCAGGCGGCGTTAGCAGCGTTAAGTCTTGGCACAGCTTCAACTAAAAACGTTGGCACAGGAAGTGGACAAATACCTGACATGTCCAGCTTTGTATCATCTAAGACATCCACCACAATAGTCTTGAATCTTCCTGGTGGTTACAAGCTTATGTGTGGCCAGCAATTAGCACCTACAGATGCGCAAGGCAACGTGTTCCTGACGCTCCCGGACACATTCCCCACCGGATTTATATATGCGGAAGCCCATCAAAGCAAAATATCATACGCAGGAGACAGCGACCCATACATCTTTTCATCTTATCCATCTGCTACAGCCCCCGTTAGTAAGGCTAGCTTTGCAGTCCGCAACACCAAATCGGGGATAGCTCTTGCGAATAGTTCTATTGTATGTATGTATTTTGTATTGGGGTATTAATTAATGAAAATATATTACAGCCCGTCACTTAATGGATTTCTGCTCGAGCGGACTGCGGAGCAGTATGCCGGGGACGATCTGGTTGAGATTTCACAGGCTACATACGACGAATTTATTGCTGGCCGTACTGATAAATTAATGGATGCGGGTCCTTCTGGTCCTGTATGGAAAGATATCCCCGCCCCCACAGGGGCAGAGCTGGCGGCGCAGGCCGCTGCAAAAAAAACGGCTCTGCTGGCGGAGGCGGACCGGGTTATTGCACCCATGAAGGATGCGCTGGACGGCGGCTACATTGATGATGCTGACAAACCCAGACTCACTGCATGGCAGAAATACCGCTATGCACTGACGAAAGTTGACCCGACTAAGCCAGTGTGGCCTGAAAATCCACTATAAGAACCTTTTTTATAACCATCAAAAATCTGGTGATGCTTCGCCGTTTCTCCTGTTTTCATAACAGGAGAAATCCCATGATTTACGGTTATGCCCGAGTATCAACAAACCACCAGGATACCGAATTGCAACGTCTGGCTCTCGAATCTGCTGGCTGCGAACAAATTTTTGGGGAACATACTGCTGGCGTATTTGTTATCGAGTTGCCCTGCAGGGCTGATGTGGTCTGGCGTTGACTAGAATTATGCGTGGGGCATGGATGGGGCATAAAGTTACCGCGAAACGACGTTAGTTCATTGCACATGACAAATCGTATCGCGGCAACATAGCTGAAGTTACCGCACATCAATCCAACATCAAGCCACTTCGTTAAAAGACTTAATAGTCTCCAGATGAAGATCGCCTGCAGCACCGGGGTACCGAGGAACGGGATCAGCGTGATGACGTCTTTACTGCTCAGCGAGCTGCCGATCCCGAGCATGATCCCGCAGAACGAGAGGAGTGCCACGGGCAGCATAAAGGTTTTACCCAGTTGCTGGAAAAATTCCCACAGCGATATTTTTTGTGCTGCTTTCGCCGTCATAAAACGACTCCTTTATTGTTAAAATCAGTTTGCCTGCTTCAATGCTGCGAGAAGATAAAACGTTTTATCAAAGTTTAGTGCGCGCTAAATCACATTCTCAGGCTTTGACTGGTAGTATAAAGATAACGTATTGATAAAACGTTTTACCGATCTCATTTCAGGGAGTCACGCCAACACATGGCTGTAGCGAAAAAAATCACCATCAACGATGTCGCGCTGGCGGCGGGCGTTTCCGTCAGCACCGTTTCTCTGGTGCTAAGCGGAAAAGGGCGCATCTCTCCTGCGACCGGTCAGCGGGTTAACGAGGCGGTTGAGCAGCTGGGTTTTGTGCGTAACCGTCAGGCGTCGGCGCTGCGCGGCGGGCAAAGCGGGGTGATTGGCCTGATTGTCCGCGACCTGACGTCACCTTTCTATGCGGAGCTGACCGCAGGGTTAACCGAAGCGCTTGAAGCGCAGGGGCGGATGGTCTTTCTTCTGCACGGCGGTCGCGAGCCCGATCAGCTTCTCTCCCGGCTCGATATGCTGCTGAATCAGGGTGTTGACGGGGTGATCGTCGCCGGGGCGTCGGGCGTGGGCAGCGAGCTGTGCGAGCGCGCCGCCGAAAAAGGCGTGCCGCTGGTGTTTGCTTCGCGCGCCAGCTATCTGGACGAGGCCGATACGCTGCGCCCGGATAACATGCAGGCCGCGCAAATGCTGACCGAGCATCTTATTCGTCGCGGACACCAGCGCATTGCGTGGCTCGGCGGGAAAAGTTCGTCCCTGACCCGCGCCGAGCGGGTCGGCGGCTACTGCGCGACGCTGATTAAATACGGCCTGCCGTTCCACAGCGAATGGGTCGTGGAGTGTGAATCCAGCCAGAAGAAAGCGGCGGAAGCGATAGGCGCGCTGCTGCGCAGCAGTCCGACGATCAGCGCCGTGATTTGTTACAACGATGTGATTGCTATGGGCGCCTGGTTTGGCCTGATCCGCGCCGGGCGTCAGAGCGGCGAGGGCGGGGTGGAAACCTTCTTCGGCCATCAGGTGGCGCTCGGGGCGTTCGCCGACGTCGGTGAAAACGCGCTCGACGATCTGCCGATCGTCTGGGCTACCACCCCTGCGCGGGAGATGGGCTACACGCTGGCGGACAGGATCATGCAGCGCATCGACAACACGGACGTTCAGGCCGGACACCAGATTGTGGCGGCGCGGCTGGTGACGGTGAAATAATCTCCGCTGCACTTCGCCCGGCGGCGCTTCGCTTGCACAGGCCAACAACGGCTCGGGATCGTAGGCCGGGTAAGCGTCAGCGCCACCCGGCAATAAAAAACCCCTCGTGCGAGGGGTTTTGACGTTTACTGCTGCGGTGCCGCCGGTTCGGCTGGCGCTGCGGGTTCAGCCGGTTCCGGCATCCCCAGCGTCGGCATACCAAACATGCCGACAAAGTCTTCCAGCGGCATCTTGTCGCCGTTCAGCGTTACCTGGCCGTTGGCGTACTGCAGGCTGGTGGAAATCGTGTCGTTTTCCACTTTGGTGATGCGGAACATCTGGCCCATGGCCGCCAGACCTTTCACCTGCTGGTTCGCCAGCTTGCCGGCGTCTTCATCGCCGTAGCCTTCCAGCTTCGCAATCTGGGTCATAAACTCGGTCGCCATATCCATCGGGATGGTCAGCTTGCTGTCGAGCGACTTCACGCTGCGATCCACTTCCTGCGCCAGCGTCTGCGGTTCACCCGTTGCGGTTGCCGGATCTTTCAGGAACAGCGACAGGTTAAAGCTGGTTTCGCCTTTGCTGTTTTTCCAGCTCAGCGGCGCAACGGTGACCACCGGCTCGCCTTTCAGCAGGACAGGCAGGTTGTTGAACAGTACCGCCATCGCCTGCTGCTGGTACACTTCAGGGTTCTGCTGGAGTGCGGCATCGGTCAGCAGCGCCTGGCTCTCTTTGCTGTATTTCTGGCTAAACTCGTGCCACGCCTGGCCGTCGATATTGCCGATCTTCAGCGACAGCTTGCCGGTGCCCAGATCCTGATTCTGCACTTTCAGGCTCTTCAGCGTGTAATCCAGCTGCGTGTTGATGCTTTTACCGTCTTTGGAAACGTCGGATTTACCGTTGACGTCCATACCTTCCAGCACGGCCATCTCTTTTCCTTCAACCGCAATGGCAACCTTGTCGAGAGACAGTTTTTGATCGCCGATACGCTCCTGGAAATCGGTCATTCGGCTGTTGCCGTCGGCTTTCAGGTTGCTGAAGGTGAGCTGAACCTTTTGGTTATATTCGTTCACGGCATTGACCAGGCCGCTTTCCGCTTCACCCGTCAGGGAGAACACGTTTCCGTCGCGGTCAGCGTCAAGTTTGAAGTGACCGCCGCTGAAGGCGACTTTCTCATTCTCTTTCTCGTAGTTCAGCGCTTTCAGAGCAATATCGGAGCTCGTGTCACCGGCATAGCTGATGCGGGTATTAATGTCGAATGGCGATTCATTCTTTGCCAGGTCAAACAGCGGTTTGGTGACGTCGTTATTCACCAGCACGGTATGAACGGACGCCATCGACGGGATCAGGTTAAAGGACTTCAGCTGCGCCAGCGGCAGCGGACCGTGGCTCACCACCTCGTCCAGCACCACGCTCTGGCCCGGTTTCAGCCAGCCGTTTTCAGCACCGGCCACTGGCTTCACAACCAGCTGCATACGGCTGGTAAACACGCCGCGATGATAATTCTGGTAGCTCAGCTCAAGGCCCGCCTCCGGCGCGCTGCGCTTAATCTCTCCGTTAGCCTGCGCCACCATCTCAGCCAGACGGCCTTCCAGCTGTTTCCCGGTAAACCAGGAGGCACCCGTCCAGACCACGCCTAACGCTACAATCACTCCAACCGCTACGACCGATTTTTTCATTGCGACTATCCCTAAAATGAAACCAGGCGGTAAAAACCGCCTGGAGATATTAAGCCTGCAACTAGCTTAGCAAGAGTTGTTAAAAAAATCAGTAAGTCCCTAATACCCGTCATACTTCAAGTTGCCTGTGCGTTGGCTTTCCTCGCTCACCCCAGTCACGTACTTATGTACGCTCCTGGGGATTCGCTGCGTCGCCGCCTTCATGCAACTCGAATTATTTAGGGTATAGCTTATTAAAAACGCGCGCCAGACGACCGGTGCCGCTTACGCTGACCGGTGATTCATTGGCTGCAACGAATGCTGACTCACCGGGCTTAAGCACCAGACGCTGCTCGCCTTTGCGAAGCGTCGCTTCGCCCTCGGCGCAGAACAGAATCGCCGCGCTTTCCTGCGCGATGGCGGTTTCGGCCTGGCTCAGGTCGTGCAGGGAAAAAGCAAAATCCTCAACCGGAATTGGGAAGTCCAGCTCTGCGCCGTTTTTCACCGGCTGAGTCAGCAGCTCCGCGGCAGGTTTCGCCACAAACTTCACGTTGGCAACCAGTTCAGGAATATCGATGTATTTCGGCGTCAGGCCTGCGCGCAGCACGTTATCGGAGTTAGCCATTACCTCCAGCGCAACGCCCTGAAGGTAGGCGTGCGGGGTTTCAGCGAACAGGAACATCGCTTCGCCCGGGTTGAGCTTCACCACGTTCAGCAGCAGAGGGGAGAACAGGCCGCTGTCGTCCGGGTAGAATTCGGAGATCAGGCGGATAGTCTCCCACGGTTCACCCTGCTGGCTGCCCAGAGCCGCTTTCAGCACCGCCAGCGCGTGGGATTTCTCTTCACCCTGCATATTCAGCAGGCTGGCAAACAGCTGGCTCAGCGCGTCCGCGTTCGGGTTTTCAAGGAAGTGGGCGATAGCCTTGTGGGCACCCGCGACCGGTTGCAGCAGGGAAACGATCTCTGAAAACTCGCGGAACGCGTTCATCGCGAGGAACGGGGTCAGCGCAAAGACCAGCTCCGGCTTGTGGTTAGGATCTTTGTAGTTACGCTCGGCGGCGTCTAAAGGAATTCCCGCCGCGTTCTCTTTGGCAAAGCCGATTTCAGAGGCTTTCTTGTTCGGGTGAACCTGGATGGAGAGCGGCTGGTCGGCGCACAGCACCTTGAACAGGAACGGCAGTTCGCCGAAGCGCTGAGCCACCTTGTCGCCCAGCAGCGCGGCTTTATCGGCGTCAATCACGTCACGCAGGCTGCGAACCTGGCCGCTGGCGTCTTCAATTTTTGAGCTGCTCTTCGGGTGCGCCCCCATCCACAGTTCTGCCATCGGCAGGTTGTTCGGGTTCGCGATACCGTAGAGATCCGTTAACGCAGTTTTACTTCCCCAGGCGTAGTTTTGCACTGAGTTAATGAGTTTTTGCATTATCAAGCCCTGATTCAATTGTGGAATTAACTCCAGGTATTAAAGCAATAAACCTCATGGAAGTAACCTGTGGATGTAAAAAGTCGTACTAGTCTCAGTTTTTGTTAAAAAATTGTGTAGGATAAGCTGACTCGCTTTTAAGCCGGGCAGCGGAACATCTGCCCTGAATAAACAGACCGAAGCAGTAAGTGAGAGACCAATGTCGAATAAACCCTTCCATTATCAGGATCCTTTCCCCCTCAGTAAGGATCGGACCGAGTATTACCTGTTAACCCGCGATCACGTCTCCGTCTCTGAGTTTGAAGGACAAGAGATCCTCAAGGTGGATCCGCAGGCGCTGACGCTGCTGGCGCAGCACGCTTTCCACGACGCCTCGTTTATGCTCCGCCCGGCGCACCAGCAGCAGGTTGCCGATATTCTCAGCGACCCGCAGGCCAGCGAAAACGATAAATACGTTGCCCTGCAGTTCCTGCGTAACTCAGACATCGCCGCGAAAGGTGTTCTGCCTACCTGTCAGGACACCGGCACGGCGATCATCGTCGGTAAAAAAGGCCAGCGCGTCTGGACCGGAGGCGGTGACGAAGCGGCCCTGGCGCACGGCGTCTACAACACCTACACCGAAGATAACCTGCGCTACTCGCAAAACGCGGCGCTGGATATGTACAAAGAGGTCAACACCGGCACCAACCTGCCGGCACAGATCGATCTGTACAGCGTCGACGGTGACGAGTACAAATTCCTCTGTATCGCCAAGGGTGGCGGTTCAGCCAACAAAACCTATCTTTACCAGGAAACCAAGGCGCTGCTCACCCCGGGCAAGCTGAAAAATTACCTGGTTGAGAAGATGCGCACCCTCGGCACCGCGGCGTGCCCGCCGTACCATATCGCGTTTGTGATTGGCGGTACGTCGGCGGAAAGTACGCTGAAAACCGTTAAGCTGGCCTCAACCAAATACTACGACGGCCTGCCTACCGAAGGTAACGAGCACGGCCAGGCGTTCCGCGACGTGCAGCTTGAGCAGGAACTGCTGGAAGAAGCGCGTAACCTGGGCCTCGGCGCGCAGTTTGGCGGCAAATACTTTGCCCACGACGTGCGCGTGATCCGTCTGCCGCGTCACGGTGCCTCCTGTCCGGTCGGGATGGGCGTGTCCTGCTCCGCGGATCGCAACATCAAGGCGAAGATCAACCGCGAAGGCGTGTGGATCGAAAAACTGGAAAACAATCCGGGCAAATACATCCCGGAAGAGCTGCGCAAAGCGGGTGAGGGTGAAGCGGTTCGCGTCGACCTGAACCGTCCGATGAAAGAGATTCTGGCGCAGCTTTCGCAGTATCCGGTCTCGACCCGTCTCTCGCTGAACGGCACGATCATCGTGGGCCGCGACATCGCGCACGCGAAGCTGAAAGAGCGTCTGGACAACGGCGAAGGGCTGCCGCAGTACATTAAAGATCATCCGATCTACTACGCAGGCCCGGCGAAAACGCCTGAAGGCTACGCGTCCGGCTCGTTAGGCCCAACCACGGCAGGGCGCATGGACTCGTACGTTGACCAGCTGCAGGCCAACGGCGGCAGCATGATCATGCTGGCGAAAGGCAACCGCAGCCAGCAGGTGACGGACGCCTGCCACAAGCACGGCGGCTTCTACCTCGGCAGCATCGGCGGCCCGGCTGCGGTTCTGGCGCAGGGCAGCATCAAGAGCCTGGAGTGCGTGGAATACCCGGAACTGGGTATGGAAGCGATCTGGAAAATTGAAGTGGAAGATTTCCCGGCGTTTATCCTCGTGGATGACAAAGGCAACGACTTCTTCAAGCAGATCCAGTCGTCCCAGTGTTCGGCGTGCGTGAAGTAATTCTGTAAATTGCCGGGTGGCGCAGACGCTTGCCCGGCCTATATTCTCGTAGCTCGGGTAAGGCGCAGCCGAAACCCGACACCAAAAAGAGCGCACAAAGCGCCATATCGTTTCTCAGAAGTCATCAATACTTATCCCTTAAGCATGTGAGCAATCCCTCTTTTGTTATCAAGGAGAAAGTAATGACCACGGTACGCCATGAGAAAGACTCGATGGGCGCCATCGACGTCCCGGCCGACAAGCTTTGGGGCGCACAAACCCAGCGTTCGCTGGAGCACTTCCGTATTTCGACCGAAAAAATGCCCGTCTCGCTGATTCAGGCGCTGGCGCTCACCAAACGCGCCGCCGCGAAAGTGAACCAGGATTTAGGCCTGCTGACGGCAGACAAAGCGACCGCCATCATCAACGCCGCCGACGAAGTGCTGACGGGCAAGCATCCCGACGAATTCCCCCTCGCCATCTGGCAGACCGGTTCCGGTACCCAGAGCAACATGAACATGAACGAAGTGCTGGCAAACCGGGCCAGCGAACTGCTTGGCGGCGTGCGCGGCATGGAGCGTAAGGTCCATCCGAACGATGACGTCAACAAAAGCCAGAGTTCCAACGACGTCTTCCCGACGGCGATGCACGTGGCGGCGGTGATTGCTATCCGCGAGCAGCTTATCCCGCAGCTCAACGTGCTGAAAGCCACGCTCAACGAGAAAGCGCAGGCCTTCCGCGACATCGTCAAAATTGGCCGTACGCACCTGCAGGACGCCACGCCGCTGACGCTCGGCCAGGAGATTTCCGGCTGGGTGGCGATGCTGGAACATAACCTGAAGCATATTGAGTACAGCCTGCCGCACCTGGCGGAGCTGGCGCTCGGCGGGACGGCGGTCGGGACCGGGTTAAACACCCATCCAGAATACGCGGTGCGCGTGGCGGAGGAGCTGGCAAACATCACCGGGCAGCCGTTCGTCACGGCGCCCAACAAGTTCGAAGCGCTGGCGACCTGCGATGCGCTGGTCCACACCCACGGCGCGCTGAAAGGGCTGGCGGCCTCGCTGATGAAAATCGCCAACGACGTGCGCTGGCTGGCCTCGGGTCCGCGCTGCGGCATCGGTGAAATCAGCATTCCGGAAAACGAGCCGGGCAGCTCCATCATGCCGGGTAAAGTGAACCCGACCCAGTGCGAAGCCATGACCATGCTCTGCTGTCAGGTGTTGGGCAACGACGTAGCCGTCAACCTGGGCGGTGCGTCCGGCAACTTCGAGCTGAACGTCTATCGCCCGATGGTGATCCACAACGTTCTGCAATCGATTCGTCTGCTGGCGGACGGGATGGAGAGCTTTAACGAGCACTGTGCGGTAGGGATTGAGCCGAATCGCGAACGTATCAGCCAGTTGCTCAATGAATCCCTGATGCTGGTGACGGCGCTGAATACCCATATCGGCTACGACAAGGCCGCCGAGATCGCTAAAAAAGCGCATAAAGAGGGGCTGACGCTGAAAGCCTCCGCCCTGGCGCTGGGCTATCTCACGGAGGCGGAGTTCGACGCCTGGGTTCGCCCGGAAGCGATGGTCGGCAGCCTGAAATAGTCATCCCGCCACGTACAGGTGCAGCCGCGGAATAATTAGCTGCAGCGGCTGCGCCTGAGGTCTGTAACGGTGCTGGACATTGTCCGCATCGTAATTCAAAAGCTCACCAATATCCGGCACGATGGCCCCCCGATCGGCATCATAGAGCGCAATCAGCGGCGTAGGGCAGGCATACTGAACCTGTTTTTGCTGGCCGGAATACCAGACGCGGGCGATAGGCTGTACCTTCACCGGACGCTTTATCTTGAGGCGCGCGTCCGCCGGCAGCGAGGCGATGCTGTGGTACTCCTGCTCCAGGCGCTCAATCCACTGCTCGCGCGACCACGGTGCGACGGTGCGCGGCGTCTTCAGGCTTTTTTCCAGCTGCGCCAGAATTTCATCCCGGGTGAAGTTTTTAATGATGTGCTTATTCGCCCAGCCGAAGCGCAGCGTGGCGGGGTGACGCAGTACCGTCAGCGTGCGATAGGCGTTCAGGGTAATCAGCCCCGGAAGCTGACGGTGCACCCATTCAAACCGGGCGGCAGGGGCGAGGCCGGACTCTTCGGTAACGATCTTTTCAAAGGCCGCTTTCAGGGTGTTGATGTGGGTAATCTGGCTTTCCAGCGCGTCGCGCGTTGTCGCATCGGTTTGCAGGCAGATCACGCCGGGCAGACGCACGGCGGCCTTACTGCTGCGGTTTTCTGACTGCTGCTGGATAAACAGGCGGCGATAGTGCTTCAGCGTCAGCTCAAGGGCGGCGCTGCCGATGTGCTGTTCAACCGCGATGGTGTCCAGCGGGTCGTGCTCGGCCCCTTTGGCCACCTCGGGCAGGGTAAAGACGCGCGCGGCCAGCAGACGGCAGCTCTGCAAACGTTCGGTCAGGGTCAGGAGCTCGTGTTCTATTTCCCGAAACGTGCTGTTCAGCCGTTCGAGGAGATCGTAGGTCGCCATAAGCACTCTCGTTAGTTACAACATACTTATCATATAGCACAGCACGCCGGGTCAGGCCAGCGTGCGGTTGAAGTCAGGCAGGGACGGGAAGGGCGATGTTATGGTATACCGGCCAGCTAAAGCAGAAGCGCGCGCCGCCGAGCTCGCTCTCTTCGCAATGCACCGTGCCGCCCATCGCCTGCGCGATAGAGTAAACAATCGCCAGCCCCAGGCCGCATCCGCCAGTGGCGCGATCGCGGCTGGGGTCGAGGCGGACAAACGGTTCAAACACGGTTTCTCGCGCTTCCGGGGCAATCCCCGGACCGTCATCCTCCACCGTCAGGCTGGCCTGATTGCCCTGCAAATCCAGCCCAATCTGTAGCGTGCTTTCGCTGTAGCGCATGGCGTTGTTCATCAGATTGTCCAGCACGCGCTCCATCAGGCGCATATCGAGCGCGCCGTAATCACCCGGCGTGACGCGCGTTAACAGCGTGCGCTGCGGGTTCACGCTCTGAACGTCATCGATGTGGGTTTGCAGCCAGGCAGGCAGGTCCGGCGTGCTGAGGTTCAGTTCGTTTTGCGGACGATCGAGTCGTGCGTAGGTCAGCAGCTCCTCAATCAGCGCCTCAAGCTGGCCGATATCGCGGTTAAGCGCCTGAGACTCCGCTTCCGTCAGATTCTCGCTCATCTCCAGACGATAGCGCAGGCGAACCAGCGGCGTGCGCAGCTCGTGCGCAATCCCGTCGATCAGCTGCTTTTTACTGGCGATCAGGGCATTGATGTTATCGGCCATCTGGTTAAAGGCCACGCCCAGACGTTCAAAACTGGAACCGCTGTCGAAGTGGATGCGTTCGGTAAAATGCCCTTCGCCAAAACGCTGCGCGGCGGATTCCAGCTTCAGCATGTCCTGCCAGTGCGGGCGCATCCAGATAAAGACCGGAAACGCGAGCGAAATGGCGATAAAGGCCATCAGCGCCATGTCCAGCAGACGCATCTGGTGCAGATAATAGAGATAGGGTACCGGCCCGACGGCCAGCACGTAATGGCTGCGCGGAATACGCTGGATAAAGGTGTATTTCTCGTCCAGCGCGACGATGTCCCCGTCGCGCAGACGCTGCATGGCGGGCGGATCCAGCTCAAAATCTTTTAACGGCTCGATGCGTAAATCGAATGACAGGTTCAGATCCAGCTCTTTGAGGGTTTTCGCCCAGTCGTGCGGCGGGATCTCTCTCAGCTCGCTGCGCATCAGATAGAGCGAGCTTTTCATCAGATCGTCCAGCGACTGCCTGCCCGCACGTTCGGCGGTGAATTTATAGACCAGCCCGACCAGCATGGTCATGACCAGGAAACAGACAAACAGCAAAAGATAAAACTGCACAAACAGCTTTTTCATTGGATCTCACCGAAGAAACGCTTTGTGCAGAATATACATGAAAACCCGTCGATATTTTCATGTCTGTGGAGCGCGTTACATGGCAATTGCGCTGTTTTTTACCTTGGCGATGAGTGTTTCCGTTACGGCCAGTCCTTCCGCAATGTGCATATCAATCACATCGGTACCGAATTCGTTAATTAAATCCAGAAGTATTTCGTAAGTCTGGATGAGCTCAAGGAGATCAAAGAGCGCTTTTTGATCGGCGCGTGAGGGGGAGGAATGGCTAAGCGCAGCCTGATTAACAATCCATTCAAGATTGGTTTTGATGGCTTCTACCTGACTGTAGCTATACATATTTCATGGGCTTAAATCCTCATTTCAAGATTTTATGGGAGAGGTATCGTGAGAGCTTCACGGTGAAAAAAGAGTCTGCATGTCGCCGGGGCAGTGCTGGCTGTAGAAAGAATGGATGAAGATTTAATTATGGGATAGTTCGCGTGCTTAGCAAGTTAATTGTTGCGCAAACGTAAAAATAAACGCGCGAAAGAGAGGGCATTGCTGCGTAATACCTTCATTTCGCGCACGTTATGCTAGCCAGGTAACGGAATCAGGTTTCCCAGGCGTGCGGGGCAAACAGATAACCCTTGTTACGCACGGTTTTAATGCGGTAGGGCTCGGTAGCGTTATCCTGCAGCTTTTTGCGCAGACGCGAAATCGCCACGTCAACGCTGCGGTCCATTCCGTCATAGCTCACGCCACGCAGGTTTTTCAGCAGCGCGTCGCGGTCCATGATTTGCCCGGCGTGCGTTGCCAGCTCCCACAGCAGGTCAAAGTCTGCGGTGGAGAGGGCGATAAGCTCGCCGGAGAGCAGCACCTGGCGGTTAATGGGGTCAATAGACAGCGTACCAAAGCGCATCGCTTTGTGCGGCGTCAGAGACGGCGCGGGCGCTTCGCGTTCGATGCTGGCGTGCTGGCGCAAATGAAGGCGCAGGCGGGCAAGCAGGACGGCAGGCGGTGTGGTTTTCAGAATGTAGTCATTGGCGCCCATCTCCAGCGACAAAATGTGGTTCATATCGCTGTCCAGTGAGGTGAGCAGGACGATAGGGCCCTCCCACCGGGCGCGCAGGTCACGGCAGAGCGTCATGCCGTCTTTGCCTGGCAACATAATATCCAGCAGTACCAGATCCGGGTTTTCACGGACGACCACCTCTTCGGCACGATCGCCGCGAGGTTCAACAATGACGTCCATATCATGTTTACCCAGATAGGCGGCGATCAGTTGTCCGACCTCGGGTTCGTCTTCAACATAAACAATCTTATTCATACAGCGTCTGTTTTCGTGAAAAAAGCCAACATACACCGCGGAACCTTAACCTTCCATTAATCTTTCAAAATTAACGCCGGTTCCGTTATTCTGGCTCATATTGTTATTTGATTGTTATAGGGAAAAGTATGGGGCTGGTGATCAAAGCCGCACTGGGCGCGCTGGTGGTGTTACTGATTGGCATTCTGGCAAAAACGAAAAACTACTACATTGCCGGGCTAATCCCGCTGTTCCCGACCTTTGCGCTAATTGCTCACTATATTGTGGCTTCTGAGCGGGGTACGGAAGCGTTACGCACGACCATCGTGTTTGGCATGTGGTCTATCATTCCGTATTTTCTCTACCTGCTTTCGCTGTGGTATTTCACCGGTTTTCTGCGTCTTCCCCTTGCGCTGAGCGGGGCGGTGGTCTGCTGGGGACTCAGCGCCTGGGTGCTAATTTTCTTCTGGAGCCGTTTTCACTAGCGCAGCGGGCGGCCGCCGTCCACGGCAAAGGTTCTGCCCGTGACGTAGCAGCTGGTGAGCAGGTAATCCACGAGGTCGATTACCTCTTTCTCGCCCGGCGCGATTTTCATGAGCGACTTATTCAGCGCCTGCTGGCGATACTCCGCATCATCGTTTTCGTTAAACAAAATCATCGCCGGGGCGATGGCGTTTACCTTCACCTCGGGCGCGAGCTTGCGGGCAAACGAGCGCGTCATATTATCCAGTGCGGCTTTACTGGCCGCGTAGGCGATGTGCTTGTCGCTGCCGCGCTCCACCACATAATCGGTGAAGTGAATAATATCGCCCGCCGCGTGCCCATGGCCGCGCAGCAAATCCTGCAGAGCGTGGTTAAGCAGATAAGGGGCATTGACGTGGATCTGCAGCATGGCGGAGAGCGTTTCGCTGAGTGACGTACCGGGTTTTTCGGCTCGCCATGCGCTGGCGTTATGGATCACGGCGCGCAGTCCCGTCGTGGTGGCTTTTACCTTTTCCGCGAAAGCCAGAATGCCTTCATCGGTCGAAAAATCAGCCTGAATGCAGACCGCCCCGGCTTTGCGTAACCCTTCAATCGACGGGTATTCCGTACGGTAGCTGACAATGACCGGATGGCGAAGGTTGAGAAAGTGATGGGCGAGGGCGAGGCCGATACGGCGGCCTCCACCGGTAATCAGTATTGGGCGAAGCGGTGCATTTCCCATCGTATTCTCCTTTACAGTTCAACAATGGGAAAGGCGATGCTATCCCATTAACATCCAGGTTGCCGGTAGGGCAGCAACCAGTAACAGTCCAATTAATGCCATTTCACGGCGCTTCAGCGCGTTCTCCAGCTGATGCGTGCGGCGGGCGTAGATAAAGACCAGCAGACCCGGTGCGTACAGCACTACCGACAGCAGCAGATGCATTGGCCCGGAAGCATACAACAACCACAGGCCGTAAATACAGGCTCCGACACCCACGACATAATGCGCCGGGCGTGTGGCAATTTTTAACAGATACGCACCCACTAGGAAATAGGGTACCAGAATCATCTCCGAGGCGATGGTCAGCAGGGTGTTATAGTCTGAACCTGTGAGCCAGATCAGCACCAGACAGACCTGAACGCTGATGTTGGTTAGCCAGAGTGAGGCCGACGGCGCGCTGTTTTGGTTTTGACGGGCGAACAGACGTGGAAACGCCTTGTGCGTCGCGGCCAGGAAAGGCACTTCAGCCGCCATGATGGTCCAGCTCAGGTAAGCGCCGCAGACGGAGACGATCAGCCCTGCGGCAATCACCACGTCGCCCCAGGGGCCGAGCATTTTCACCATCAGGCCCGCCATTGACGGGTTACGCATTTCAGCCAGCTCAGGACGCGCCACCACGCCCAGCGACAGCAGCGTGACCAGCAGATAGACCCCCAGCGCAGCCAGTACGGCCAGCAGCGTGGCGCGGCCCACATCGCGTTTATTCCTGGCCCGGGCAGAAACCACGACCGCGCCTTCAACGCCGATGAACACCCACAGGGTAATCAGCATCGTGTTTTTCACCTGCTCCCAGACGGGCACGCCCAGCGCAACGCCGCTGAAATCAAGCTTGAAAACGTCCATACGGAACGCAATGAAGGCCAGAACGATAAACAGGCCGAGCGGAACCAGTTTCGCCAGCGTCGCCACCAGGTTGATGCTGGCGGCCGTTTGTACGCCACGCAACACCAGCCAGTGGACGAACCACAGCAACACCGAGGCGCCCACAATAGACTGCCAGGTATTTCCGTCGCCAAAGAGGCGCAGCTCAGGCGTATCGGTAAAGAAACTGAGTGCTGAGAAGACGATCACCAGGTAGGAGACGTTGGCGATAACGGCACATAGCCAGTATCCCCACGCGGAACAGAAGCCAATCAGCTCGCCGAAACCTTCACGCGCATAGGTGAAAATGCCGCCGTCCAGATCCGGGCGAATGCGGGTGAGCAGCAGCATCGCGAAGGCCAGCAGCAGTATGCCGACACCCGTAATGCCCCAGCCAATGATGAGCGCGGAAGGGCTGGCAACGGCCGCCATATTTTGCGGCAAACTGAATACGCCTGCACCCAGCATTGAGCTTAAAACGAGTGCAGTCAGAGCACTCAGGCCAAGTTTCTTTTCCATTGGCTTCCTGTTATGAAAGGTCAAAATCCAGAATAATTATTTCGCTCAGGCGCATAAAAATGGTGGATCACACTAAGGCGCGGGATTTTACGGAGTGTAACGAATGCATGCAATGACGTGAGGCAGAAATTCAAAAAAAGTAACAAAAAAAGGCGGCATTGCGCCGCCTTTCGTAAACGATGTTGTTACTTGTACAGATCGGCGCTGATGGTCACGTTGTTACCACGTTCCTGCCACTGGCGGGTGATGTGGTAGTACTTCGCCCCTTTCTTCGCCGCACGCTTCGCGACCTGGTAAGAGACTTCCGTCATGTTGCCGTAGTTGCCGGTAAACTTGATGCTGTCGAACGGCACCATCTGCGCTGCAGTGGCGTTGTTCAGCTCTTCAATTTTGGTACCGTCAGGCAGCGTTACGGAGTAACGGCCACCTTTCGTGGACTGCGTTTCGAAGAAACGTCCCACTTCAGCGCTTGGGGCAGCCGTCGTTGCTACGCCTGGAATTTCAACTTTCTTCGCTGCTTCGCCGCCTTTCGCTATCGCCGCGCGACCTGCTTCTGAATTTGCCGGGATGGCATCCGGGCTCTGCAGAACACGTTTTTTCGCATCTTTTTTATAGATGAACGCGGTAATACGCTGGTTGCCACCCTGGTTAGCATCGACCTGACGCACGATGAAGAAAGAGTAGGCCCCTTTCTCTTTCGCGGCTTTGGTGATGGCATCGTTAACTTCAGGCTGGCTGCGATAGAAGCCCTGAACGGTGACGGTGTCGTAAGGTTCCAGCTCAATCGCCTGATCTTTCGGCAGTTCAACAACACCGTTGATCACGCGGTTTTTCGGTGCGTCAGCTTTTGGCGCATTGTCTTTGAACAGCGCGATGGTCACGCGCAGGTTACCGCTGTTGCCGTAATCGGACTGGTCAACGACATAAAACGAGGCCGCCCCGTTTTTATCAGCGGCTTTTGATGCAGCGGCGACGGCGTCGCCAATAGAATTATAACGACCCACAATGACCGTATGGTCAAAAGGTTTTAACGCTGCCGCTTGCTCCGGCGTTAACTCTGTTGCGGCATTCGCAGACAGGGCGGTCGCGGAAAGAAGTGCGGACGCCAGGAGTGTGTTCTTAAGCTTCATAAAAATGATCCTTCGCCTTGCGCAAACCATGTACTGGTATTGTTGTTAATTTGAGACGGTCCCGATTATTGCATTTAAAACCCGTCGCTGTCTGCGCCATTTTTCACTGCCTGTGCTTACTGAATCACCGAATTCGATAACATTTAGTGATATGTTGAAAAAACACGCGTTTGACAAGTAAAACTGATAAAGCATATGACTTTTACAAGTTAATTTAATGTTAACAAGTTGTTCTGTTATGGCGCTATATCATGTTTTTACCGCTTCGCTTGCGCGATTTATCGGTTCTGGCAGTGAATTTAAGGTAAATATCACTGTCAGTGACGCCGATCGCTTATTTTTCACAGATAAAGTAAGAAATAGTGTTTTCTGGCGGTAGATCGCGGGCGCTATTTTCAGTAGGTTATAGACAGTTTGTTACTGTTTTATTTTCCGGGGTTAATCATCTCTCGTCGCTCGCGCGATGGCGAAAATTGATACAAACCGCGGGCATTTATCGATAAACCATCATCAAAAACCGATGGAAGGGAAAACTATGCGTATTGGGGTACCAAAAGAACGGTTAGCCAATGAAACCCGCGTAGCGGCAACACCGAAAACGGTGGAGCAACTGCTTAAACTGGGTTTTACGGTCGCGGTTGAAAGCGGCGCGGGCAAACTGGCGAGTTTCGATGACGAGGCCTTTATCCAGGCTGGCGCGGAAGTGGTCGACGGTGCTGACGTCTGGCAGTCGCCGGTGATTCTGAAGGTCAACGCACCGGAAGAGAGTGAGATTGCGCTGCTGAATCCGGGAACGACCCTGGTGAGCTTCATCTGGCCTGCGCAAAACCCGGAGCTGATGGAGAAGCTGGCGGCCCGTGGCGTGACCGTGATGGCAATGGACTCCGTGCCGCGCATTTCGCGCGCGCAGTCGCTGGATGCCTTAAGCTCCATGGCAAACATTGCTGGCTACCGCGCCATTGTTGAAGCGGCCCACGAGTTTGGTCGCTTCTTTACCGGTCAAATCACCGCCGCGGGTAAAGTCCCTCCGGCGAAAGTGATGGTGATTGGCGCAGGCGTGGCGGGCCTTGCCGCAATCGGTGCGGCAAACAGCCTGGGCGCTATCGTACGCGCCTTTGACACCCGTCCTGAAGTAAAAGAACAGGTCCAGAGTATGGGCGCCGAATTCCTTGAGCTGGACTTCAAGGAAGAAGCAGGCAGCGGCGATGGTTACGCGAAGGTAATGTCCGAAGCCTTCATCAAAGCCGAAATGGAACTCTTCGCCGCTCAGGCGAAAGATGTCGACATTATTGTCACCACCGCGCTTATCCCGGGTAAACTGGCGCCGAAGCTGATCACCCGTGAGATGGTTGACTCCATGAAGCCGGGCAGCGTGATTGTCGACCTGGCCGCCCAAAACGGCGGTAACTGTGAATATACCGTTCCAAATCAGGTAACCACGACCGCTAACGGCGTGAAGGTGATCGGCTATACCGATCTGCCGGGCCGTCTGCCAACGCAGTCTTCTCAGCTCTACGGCACTAACCTCGTTAACCTGCTGAAGCTGCTTTGCAAAGAGAAAGACGGCAACGTCACGGTTGATTTCGACGATGTGGTGGTGCGCGGCGTCACGGTGGTCCGTGAAGGTGAAATTACCTGGCCTGCGCCGCCTATTCAGGTTTCTGCTCAGCCTCAGGCGGCAACGAAAGCGGCACCTGAGCCAAAAGAACCCGCCAAACCCGCTTCTCCATGGCGCAAATACGCGATCATGGCGCTGGTGATTATTCTGTTCGGCTGGCTGGCTGACGTTGCGCCAAAAGAGTTTCTCGGCCACTTTACCGTCTTCGCGCTCTCCTGCGTCGTGGGCTACTACGTGGTGTGGAACGTCTCCCATGCGCTGCATACGCCGCTGATGTCGGTAACCAACGCCATCTCCGGGATCATCGTGGTGGGGGCGTTACTGCAGATTGGTCACGGCGGCTGGATCAGCTTCCTGAGCTTTATCGCGGTGCTGATCGCCAGTATCAATATTTTCGGTGGTTTCACCGTGACTCAGCGCATGCTGAAAATGTTTCGTAAAGGCTAAGGGGTAGCATATGTCTGGAGGATTAGTGACAGCTGCATACATTGTTGCTGCAATCCTGTTTATTTTCAGTCTGGCGGGGCTTTCCAAACACGAAACGTCTCAGCAGGGGAATAACTTTGGTATCGCCGGGATGGCGATTGCGCTGATTGCCACCATCTTCGGGCCGGATACCGGCAACGTGGCGTGGATCCTGGTGGCGATGATCATCGGCGGCGCGATTGGTATTCGACTGGCAAAACGCGTTGAAATGACCGAGATGCCGGAGCTGGTTGCCATTCTGCACAGCTTCGTGGGTCTGGCGGCGGTGCTGGTGGGCTTCAACAGCTACCTGTATCACGAACCGGGTCTGGAACCGATTCTGGTGAACATTCACCTGACGGAAGTGTTCCTCGGTATCTTCATCGGTGCGGTGACCTTCACCGGCTCCATTGTGGCGTTCGGCAAGCTGCGCGGGAAGATCTCCTCTAAACCGCTGATGCTGCCAAACCGTCATAAGCTGAATCTGGCGGCGCTGGTGGTGTCGTTTGTATTGCTGGTGGTCTTCGTGCGTACCGAAAGCGTCGGCCTGCAGGTACTGGCGTTGCTGGTAATGACCATCATCGCGCTGGCGTTTGGCTGGCACTTTGTGGCGTCCATCGGCGGTGCGGATATGCCGGTGGTTGTCTCGATGCTGAACTCCTACTCCGGTTGGGCGGCAGCGGCGGCAGGCTTTATGCTGAGCAACGACCTGCTGATCGTCACCGGTGCGCTGGTGGGTTCTTCCGGTGCGATCCTGTCTTACATCATGTGTAAGGCGATGAACCGCTCGTTCATCAGCGTCATCGCCGGTGGTTTCGGGACCGATGGGTCTTCTTCCAGTGCGGATGAAGAAGTGGGTGAGCACCGCGAAATTTCTGCGGAAGATACCGCAGACATGCTGAAAAACTCGCACTCCGTGATCATCACTCCGGGCTACGGCATGGCGGTGGCGCAGGCGCAGTATCCGGTTGCGGAAATCACCGAGAAGCTGCGCGCGCGGGGCATCAAGGTTCGCTTTGGTATTCACCCGGTGGCAGGGCGTCTGCCTGGCCATATGAACGTGCTGCTGGCGGAAGCGAAAGTGCCTTACGACATCGTGCTGGAAATGGATGAGATCAACGATGATTTCGCCGACACCGACACCGTGCTGGTTATTGGTGCTAACGATACCGTTAACCCTGCTGCACAGGACGACCCGGGTAGTCCAATCGCCGGTATGCCTGTTCTGGAAGTGTGGAAGGCGCAGAACGTGATCGTCTTCAAACGCTCCATGAATACCGGCTATGCCGGGGTTCAGAACCCGCTGTTCTTCAAAGAGAACACCCACATGCTGTTCGGCGATGCTAAAGCCAGCGTGGATGCGATTCTGAAATCACTGTAAGTTGCGTTGAAACGAAAAAACCGCCGAATTCGGCGGTTTTTTTATTGCCGGGTGGCGCTGACGCTTACCCGGCCTACGGTTTTGTAGGCCCGGCAAGCCTGCGCCGCCGGGCGTCAGGCGTTAATCGTCTTCAGGATCGTCCAGCTCAACCGGCGTCTGATACTCATCCGGCTTAATGACCAGCAGGTCGCAGCGCAGATGGTCGATCACCTGTTCGGCGGTATTGCCAAGGAAGGCGGCAGAAATACCGGTTCGGCCAATGGTGCCCAGCACCACAATCCCCGCCTGCAGGTGTTCCGCCAGGTCCGGGATCACCTCTTCAGGCAGGCCTTTTTCCACGTGAGTCATTTTCTCATCGATGCTGAATTTCTGGCGCAGCGCTTTCATGGCCAGCAGATGCTGACCGCGGATCGCGTCGTTGTACACGCTCGGGTCAAATTCAGGGAGCTCAATGGCAATGTTAATCGGGGTGACCGGATAGGCGCCTACCAGATGCACTTCGGTATGATTGACCTGATCGGCAAGCTGGATGGTCTCCTTCACCAGCTTCTCGTTCAGCGAATTGTGGTAATCCTCTTCGCTCGCGAGGTTTACCGCCACAACGGCTTTCCCGCCTTCAGGCCACGGCTGGTCTTTCACCATCCAGACCGGGCAAGGACATTTGCGCAGCAAGTGCCAGTCGGTCGGAGTGAAGATCACGGATTCCAGCTTGTCGTGCTGGTGCGCCATCTTCAGCAGGAGGTCGTGCCCACCGGCGACAATTTCCTGGATGATGGCTTCGAAAGGTCGGTTATGCCAGACCACTTTAATATCAATGGGCACGCCCGCTTCCAGGTAATACTTCGCCTGTTCACGGATCCACGCGGTACGCTGGCTGATGACGCCCTGACGCATAGCGGTGCGCTCGTCAGGCGACAGAAGGGTGGTCATCTCATACGAGAAGTCATAGATCGGCAAAAACGCTTTGATTTTGCCACCAATCCGTTGATGTAAATACACAGCACGTCGTAATGCCGGCTGATCGTCCTGATTCGGATCGATAGCTACCAGCATGTTTTGATACTTGGCCATACAGGTCTCCTTACTACTGTCACCACAGTCTGTAATTAAAAGAGTAACCTATATATCCTGAATGAAACAGAGGGGAGGTTTTGCCAGATCAATAATTCATGAAAATTTATCAGAGGAAAAGTACCGTCGTCGTCACCGCGATAAACGCAATAAACAGCAGCACCATCACCGCTATCGCAAAGGTCGTGGAGTCCTGGACGTAGGTTTTTTCCTCCCCCTTCATCGGGCCGACAAGCATGATCCAGATGAAGATAAAGGTCACAGAGGCAATCACGACTGAAACGAAAAACAAACTTTCTCTCAATTCATAACCTCAACGAGAACCTTTCGGGCGCTGTGTGGGGACGTGCTACGGTGAAAATTTCTTGAAACGGAAGTGATTACACCAGACCAATAAATCACAAGAATTTATGGTCTGGTCATCAACATGCGGAGAGTTACGCCACGTTGCGGGCGTGCCCGGCAAGAACGGCAAGCGCTTCACCGTTTTCGATAGTGATGTATTTACCTTTAACGGCCAGCATCCCGCTTTTCTGGAAACGGCCCAGCAGACGGCTGATGGTTTCCACGGTCAGGCCCAGGTAGTTGCCGATATCGCCACGCGTCATCGTCAGACGGAATTCACGCGGCGAGAAGCCACGCTCGGCGAAGCGGCGGGAGAGGTTGTAGATAAACGCGGCCAGGCGCTCTTCTGCGTTCTTTTTAGAAAGCAGCAGAATCATGTCCTGATCGCCTTTGATCTCACCGCTCATCAGACGCATCATCTGTTGACGCAGGTTAGGCATCTTACCGGACAGATCGTCCAGGGTTTCAAACGGGATTTCGCAAACCATTGAGGTTTCGAGTGCCTGAGCAAAGCTCGGGTGATGGCCCGTGCCGATGGCGTCAAAGCCCACCAGGTCGCCCGCCAGATGGAAGCCGGTGATCTGCTCATCACCTTGTTCGGTGATGGTGTAGCTCTTGATGGTGCCAGAACGGATAGCATAGAGCGATTTCAGTTCGTCTCCCGCTTTAAACAGCGTCTGCCCTTTCTGAATAGGCTTTTTGCGCTCGATGATATTATCAAGCTGATCGAGTTCATGCTCATTCAGGGTAAACGGGATACAGAGCTGGCTGATGCTGCAATCCTGGCAATGGATAGCACAACCGCCAGACTGAATGCGTCGTATAATTCGCTTTTCCGGGATCATAGGTTTGCTCAAGCCTTAATTGATATTGGTCAATTTTAACATCTTTTTGGTAAGTACGTAAGCCTGACAAACCCTCAATAAGGACAAGAGACGGCAACGTGTCGCCATCTTCTTGAAATTCCACAGCTTGATTATGGATTTTTAGCCTAACCGGAAGAAAATTAAGCACAAAAAGCCTGGAAGCTAGAGCAGGAGATACCCTTCGTGACGCAGCAACCACTCTTTGCGCTGCACGCCGCCGGCATAGCCTGTCATGGTGCCGTTGCGGCCAATGACGCGATGGCACGGCACCACGATGCTGACCGGGTTAGAGCCGTTAGCGGCACCCACCGCGCGTGCGGCGCCTGCGCGGCCTAGCTGTTCCGCGAGCTGGCCGTAATGCATCACCTGCCCGCAGGGAATGGCCCGCAGCGCCTGCCACACTTCGCGCTGAAAAGGGGTGCCTGCCGTGGCGGTTGGCAGAGTATCGATGATGCTGAGATCGCCTTCGAAGTAGGCCGCAAGCTTGTCGCTCAGCCCGCCCGGGTTGGTGGCGCGGATACGTTCATACCCCTGCGCGCGGTAGTGAACATGGAGCAGTTCTTCCATCCGGTCGCTGTGCTCTTCCCATTCGACGGCGCGCAGGCAGAACTGCTCGTCCGCGATCACCCACAGCGGCCCGAGCGGCGTCGCAATCTTATCTTCGAGTAATCTCAGCATCCTCATTCCTTTAGTTCAGCCTCGGGTAAATCCCCGGCCCAATCGGCAGGCCGACAAGATACCATGCCACCAGCATCACCAGCCATACCCCTAAAAAGATAAGCGGGTAGGGTAAAACCAGCGAATAGTAGGTACCCAGTTTGGCCTCGGGTTTATAGCGCTGCAGGAAGCCTAAAAACAGCGGAACAAACGGCGAAACCGGCGCCAGCGGAATCACCGAGGAGTCCGCGATGCGGAACAGGATCTGGGCAAACGCAGGATGAAAACCCAGCATCATAAACATCGGTACGAAGATCGGGGCCAGAATCGACCAGATTGACCTGCTCCCCGTTGATTAGTACACCCCGATGTTAGTAATGTCTTCATAAGCCACATGAGGACATCCCCATGAAGAAGCGTTTTTCCGACGAACAGATCATCAGTATTCTCCGCGAAGCCGAAGC